>ERZ791734.358-NODE-358-length-65561-cov-9.508564_pt1 | contig 65561 bp, 44 predicted proteins | sample MGYA00509953_ERZ791734 | MGnify/ENA primary metagenome ERZ791734 (study PRJEB30046, sample SAMN00792038) | human gut metagenome | study: EMG produced TPA metagenomics assembly of the A metagenome-wide association study of gut microbiota in type 2...
AAAAAGTGTTCACCATGTCCCCGAACACCTGTCTACCATGTCCCCGGACTGTACATCCCAAAGGGAGAGGGAGGATAAAACATTAACTCACCAACGCCTGCCCGTCTTTGCGGCTCTCCGTCGCGGCCACGTAGTGCCCTTCCGGCATTCGGTAAATCACCTGGGCTCCACCGAAGTTGTAATCCTGAAGCGGATCCTCCACCACGATGTGGTGCCCGCGCTCGCGCAGCGCCGCGATAGTATTGCGATCGAACGTCGATTCGACGATCACCTCCCTGCCCTGTACCACGCGCCAGCGCGGGGCATCGATGGCCGCCTGCGGGTTTTGCCCGTGCAGCATAATGCGCAGCGCCATCTGCATATGACCCTGCGCCTGCATCGGCCCGCCCATCACGCCGAAGGACATCAGCGGCTTACCGTTACCGTCCATCGCAAAGCCCGGAATGATGGTGTGGAACGGACGTTTGCTGCCCGCCAGCGCGTTCGGGTGCTCAGGATCCAATACAAATCCGCAGCCGCGGTTTTGCAGGCTGATCCCGGTATCCGGCACCACAATCCCGGACCCAAAGCCCATATAGTTGGACTGAATAAACGAGACCATCATCCCGCTGGCGTCCGCGGTGCTGATGTAGACCGTGCCGCTCTGCGTCGGGGAACCGTAGACAAAATCAGACGCGCTGTCGTGGTTGATCAGCGCCGCACGCGACTTCAGATAAGCGTCGCTCAGCAACTCTTTTGCCGCGAACGCCATATGATCTTCATCCGCCACGTAGCGGTCGAGGTCCGCCAGCGCCAGCTTCATCGCCTCAATGGACAGGTGCAGGGATTGCACGGAATCCGGATGGTGCTTCTCAATACCACACTGCTCAAGAATGCCCAGCGCAATCAGCGTGGCAATCCCCTGGCCGTTCGGCGGCAGCTCCTGCACCGAACCGCCCGCGAAGTCGCGCGACAGCAGCTCTACCCAGTCGACGCGATGGTTAGCCAGATCCTCCGCCGTCAGGTGCGCGCCGTGTTCTTTGGCAAAGGCGGCAATTTTCTGCGCCAGCTCGCCACGGTAAAACGCCTCGCCGTTGGTTTTCGCAATCAGCTCCAGCGAGTTCGCCTGTGCCGGGTTACGGAAAATCTCCCCCACGCGCGGGGCGCGGCCTTCCGGCGCGAAGCAGGCGCTGAAGCCCGGCTGATCTTTCAGCTTGAGATAGCCGCGCTGCCAGAGATGCCCAATCAGCGGCGAGACGGGGAAACCGTTACGTGCGTAGTCAACCGCAGGCTGCGCCAGGGTGGTCAGCGGCAGCGTGCCGAAGCGTTCCGCCAGCGCGACCCAGCCGGATACCGCCCCCGGTACGGTCACCGCGTCCCAGCCGATTTCCGGCACCGCGGTTTTTCCGGCAAACAGATCCGCATGCCAGCTCGCCGGTGAACGACCCGACGCGTTCAGTCCGTGCAATTTTTCACCGTCCCAGACAATGGCGAAGGCATCGCTGCCAATCCCGTTGCCGGTCGGCTCGACCACCGTCAGGGCCATCGCGGTGGCAATGGCCGCATCAACGGCATTCCCGCCCAGTTGCAGCATCTTCATCCCCGCCTGCGCCGCCAGCGGCTGAGACGTTGCCACCGCGTTACGGCCCATCATCGGTGGGCGGCGTGAAAGGTAACCGGACGTAAAATCAAGCGCTTTGGTCATCATGACTCCTTAGTCATGGCGCGGATCGAGCGCATCGCGCAGCCCGTCGCCGAGTAAATTAAAGCCCTGCACGGCGAGGAAAATCGCCACGCCGGGGAAAATGGACATCCACGGCGCCTGCTCAAGAAACCCTTTCGCGGTGTTGAGCATCGAGCCCCAGGACGGATTGGGCGGCTGCTGCCCCAGCCCTAAAAACGACAGGCTGGCTTCGGCAATAATCGCCGAGGCAATAGCCAGCGTGGCCTGGACCAGGATCGGCGACATCACGTTGGGCAGGACGTATTTGATGATGATCCAGCGATCCGGCAGGCCAATCGCCCGCGCACCGTCGATGTACTCTTCGTTGCGAATGGCGATCACCTGGCCGCGCGTCAGGCGGGCGAAGATCGGCATGGCGGAAAGGCCGATGGCGATCATCGCGTTGGTGAGGCTCGGGCCTAAAAACGCCCCGAGCGCGATCGCCATGATCAGGAACGGGCAGGCCAGCAGCGCCTCAATAATGCGCGAGATCACCCCATCCCACATCTTCTGGAAGTAACCTGCCACCAGCCCCAGCGGCACGCCGATGACAACCGCAATAACCACCGACATACAGCCCGCCATCAGCGAGGTGCGCGCCCCCCAGATAATGCGGGATAAGATGTCGCGCCCCAGCTCGTCGGTGCCGAACCAGTACATCGCCGACGGCGCTTTGCGCACCGCCAGGAAGTTGGCCTTGACCGGATCGAACGGGGCTACCCATGGTGCCAGCAGCGCCACCAGCACAAAGAAACCCACTATCACTGCGCCAGCCACTGCGCTCTTGTTCGCGAGGAATTTCTTCAGCACCCGGCTCTGCGCGCGCGGCAGCGCAGGCATAACGGTTTGTGTCGTCAGTTCCGCCATCGTTAACCTCGCATTTTCGGGTTGATAAGGACGTAGAGCACGTCGGCCAGCAGGTTCAGCAGCAGGAAGCCGATCGCCACGATCAACACCACGCCCTGCACCACCGCGTAGTCACGGTTAAACACCGAGTCGACGATCATCTTGCCGAAGCCCGGAATGGTGAAGACCTGCTCGGTCAGTACCGCGCCGCCCAGCAGCTCGCCGAACAGCAGCGTGGTGAGCGTGATCACCGGCACCAGCGCGTTGCGAAACGCGTGCTTTAAGATCACCGCTTTCGGCAATAGCCCTTTTGCCCGCGCGGTGCGGATGTAATCCGCTTTCAGGACTGCAATCATCGACGCGCGCGTATGGCGCATCAGCGTCGCCGCCAGACCGGTTCCAAGCACGGCTGCCGGCAGCAGCAGCGTACGCAGGTTCTGGATCGGATCTTCACTGAACGGCACGTAGCCGGAGGCGGGCAGCCACTGCAGGTTCACCGAGAAGACCAAAATCAGCAGGATCCCCAGCCAGAAGTGCGGTATTGAGATCCCGGAGATCGCCACAAAGTTCGCCCCGTGATCGACCCAGCTGTTTTTGTACACTGCGGCGAGGATCCCCATGCTGATGCCGAACACCAGCGCAACAATCATCGCCAGCAGCGACAGCTCCAGCGTGACCGGCAGCTTGCTGGCAATTAACTGCGTCACCGGTTCGTGGGTGCGCAAGGAGACGCCCAGATCCCCCTGCAGCGCGCGCGTCAGCCAGTGGAAATACTGTACCGGGATCGGGGCATCGAGATTCAGCTCCGCACGCAGCTGGGCGATGACCGCCGGATCGCGCTCCTCCCCGGCCATGGCGATCAGCGGGTCGCCGGGCAGCAGCTTTTGCAGCCCGAAGACCATCATGCTCACCAGCAACAGCGTCGGGATGGCCAGCAGCAGACGTTTGCAAATCAGTTCCAGCATGGGCTCTCCTCAGGACGTTTATTTCGCCAGCGTCAAACCGGCCAGACGCACAATGCCGTCCGGATACGGTTTAAAGCCCTGCACTTTCTTGTTCAGGCCAAAGATGCGCGGCTCGAAGTAGAGCCAGGCAATTGGCATGTCGGTTTGCAGCTGCTTCACCACCTTGTCGTACAGCGGCTGACGAACGGCTTTGTCGTTGCTGAGACGCGCCTGGGTCAGCCACTCATCGACCTGGGCGTTGCTATAGCGACCGTCGTTCAGGGTGCCTTTGCTGTGAATAAACCCGTAGATGCTGCCGTCCGGATCCGGGCGACCCGACCAGCCGGAGAAGCTCAGCTGGTAATCACCGCTCTGCTGGCGATCCAGCAGCGTGGCGAATTCGGTCATCTGCAGATTCAGGTTAAAGCCCGCCTCGGCGACCATCGCCTGCAGCACCTGACCGACCTGCTGCGAGGTTGGGTTGTTCGGCACCAGCAGGTTAACGGTCAGCGGCGTGGTGACGCCTGCCGCTTTCAGCAGCGCTTTGGCTTTGTCGACATCGCGCGGTGGCACCGGCAGGTTGACGTGATACGGGCTCACCGTCGAAAACGGCTGGTTGGCTGGCGTATACAGCCCTTCAAAGACCACCTGGTTTAGCGCATCGCGGTCGATGGCCTGAGAAAACGCCTCACGCACGCGGGCGTCCCTGAAGGGATCGTTCGCCGGTACCTTGCCGTTATTGATGTTGAAGGTAATGCCCTGATAGCCCAGACCGGTCACTTTTGCCAGCGCCAGCTTGCTGTCGGCTTCGACGGTTTTGACGTCGCTGGCGGCAATCCCTTCGGTCAGGTCGAGATCGCCCGCACGCAGGTTCGCCAGGCGCACGGAGGCATCCGGGATCGGCAGATAGATAATTTTGTCGAAGTGGTAGGCGTCTTTGTTCCAGTAATTGTCGAAACGCGTCAGAACGATGCGGTCCTGGGACACGCGGCTGTCGAATTTATACGGGCCGGAACAGACGGGATGGGCGGCAAAATCCGGCTTTTTCGCCGCTTCGGGGGCCATCATCGCGCCCGCACGGTCGGTGAGCTGCATCAGCAGCGCGGCGTCTGGCGTTTTCAGGTGCAGGGCAATCTGCATCGGGCCTGTGACCTCAACGAACTCCACGGAGGAAATCTCGCTTTTACGCAGGGAGCCTTTTAAGGTCAGGGCGCGGTCGAGGTTGTATTTTGCAGCGGCCGCATCGAATTTCTCACCGTCGTGGAAGGTGACGCCCTCGCGCAAATTCAGGGTCAGGGTTTTGCCGTCGTCGCTCCAGGCCCAGTCTTTCGCCAGACCAGGCACGACCTTCAGATTTTCATCCACGTCCACCAGCCTGTCGCACAGGGAGGCAAACACGAAGCGGCCATAGTAGGTGCGCGCCAGATGCGGGTCGAGCATGTCCGGGTCAGCACCCAGCCCCACACGCAGCACGCTTTCAGAATGGGCGGGCAGCGCCGCGCCAAGCAACATAACACTTCCCAGTACGGTCAAAAGAGAATTACGCATTGTCATTATCATGAGTTCCTTGAAGGAAGGGAGGAGTGAGTGGCCGCGTGTTCAAACAGCGTGCGGCGGCGCAGAAAAGCAGCGGATGGCGGTGCAATCTGGATAACACTGCGATCGCGATTAATCTCCTGCCAGCGATGACAGGCCACCTGACGTCCACCGTCCAGGAGCTGGTTAATGGGTTCAACCTGGCGGCATTCGTCAGTGACGTACGGGCAACGCGTATGGAAGCGACAGCCGGTCGGCGGGTTGGCCGGGTTCGGCAAATCTCCCTGCAACAGCGGGGCGTCACGTTCCGCGCCGGGCTGCATCTGCGGCGCCGAGGCGATCAGCGCCTGCGTATAAGGGTGCAGCGGTGCGTCAAAAATCTCATCGACGGTGGCAAGCTCGACGATTTGCCCGAGGTACATGACCGCCACGCGATCGCTCATATGGCGGATAACCGCCAGACCGTGGGCGACGATCACCATTGTTAGCCCCAACTGGTGCTTCAGGCTTTCCAGCAAATTCACCACCTGGGCCTGCACAGATACATCCAGCGCGGAGACGGGTTCATCACCCAGCAGCAGTTTGGGTCCCGACGCCAGCGCGCGCGCAATGCCAATGCGCTGACGCTGCCCGCCAGAAAACTCGTGCGGATAACGTCCGGCCCAGGCGGCAGGCAGGCCAACGGTCTTCAGCAGTTCAGCTACGCGGTACTGGCGGTCGGCTTTTTTCATGTTCTGGTGCAGCCACAGCGGCTCGCCAACGATCTGCTCCACCGTCATGCGCGGGTTGAGCGAGGCAAAGGGATCCTGAAAGATAATTTGCAGCTCGCGCCGGAGCTGGTTGAGGCGCGCGCCCGAGGCATGCGTGATCTCCTCCCCCTGGTAAAACACGCGCCCTTCGCTGGCGGCCAGCAGACGCAGCAGCAGACGACCGAGGGTGGATTTCCCGGACCCCGACTCCCCGACAATCGCCAGCGTTTCGCCCGGCATCACGGCCAGCGACACGCGGTCGACCGCCGTCACAAACCGGGCCGGGGTAAAGAGTTTTTTAGGGCCGGGGAACAGCTTGCTGAGATCGCAGGCTTCAAGGATCGGCGTGGTCATGCGGTCTCTCCCAGGGCTATGTGGTGTTCAAGCGGTACGCGGAAGCAGGCGACCTGATGGCCGGCCCCCTGCGCAGTGAGCGGTGGTTTTTCAGCATGGCAGCGCGCTTGCGCAAACGGACAACGGGTGGCAAAACGGCAGCCCTTCGGCATGAATTCCGCCAGCGGCACCGATCCGGGAATGGTGGAAAGCGGGCCCTTACGTGCGCCCAGAGAGGGAATCGACCCCATCAGGCCGATGGTGTACGGGTGCTGCGGGTCGGCAAAGATGGCCTCCACGCTTCCCTGCTCCACCACCTGCCCGGCATACATCACCGCCACCTGCTGGGCGACCTCTGCCACCACGCCTAAATCGTGAGTGATCATCAGCACCGCCGTGCCGGTCTCTTCTTTGAGGGTGTTCAGCAAGGCGAGAATTTGCGCCTGGATCGTTACGTCGAGGGCGGTGGTCGGTTCATCGGCAATCAGCAGTTTCGGGTGGTTAATCAGCCCCATCGCAATCATCACGCGCTGGCGCATGCCACCGGAAAGCTGGTGGGGGTACGCCTTCAGCCTCATCTCTGCGGCCGGGATCTGCACCTTCTCAAGGATCTGCAGCGCGACCTTCATCGCCTCTGTTCGCGAGACGCTCTGATGGCGCATGACCGCTTCGCTTAGCTGATCCCCCAGCGTAAATGCCGGATTAAGCGAGGTCATTGGCTCCTGGAAAATCATCGCCAGCTCGCTTCCGCGCAGGTCGGCATATTCCCGCGGTGTAAGCTTGCGCAGATCGTGACGGCGAAAATGCATCTCCCCGCTGACGATCCGGGCGCTGGCGGGCAACAGGCCCATCAGCGCTAATGAGGTGATACTTTTCCCGCAGCCTGACTCCCCCACCAGCGCCAGGGTTTCGCCCGCTTTAACCGTCAGTGAAATATCCTCCAGCACGCTCACCGGCGAGCCGGCGAACCTGACATTCAGATTGCGTACGCGCAGAACAGGCGTGGGATCGTTAAATGGGATCGTCGTCATAGCGTGAAGTCGTCCTCAAGGTGGATCGCATGGATCAGGGCGGTTTGCAGGCTGAGCAGGTGTTCGCGCATGGCGGCCGCGGCCTCATTTGGCTGGCGATGGATAATCGCAGACATGATCTTGTGATGGTGGTCGTTATAATTGTCGACGCGTTCGGGGGTGCGGGCTAATTCGCGCAGGTGCTGCCAGCCCGGTTCACGTCTGACGGCATCAATGGCATCAAACAGGCCGAGCATCAGGCGGTTACCCGCGGCCTCCGCAATGGCGCGGTGAAAGGCGCTGTCCCACAGTTCGTTGAGATCGCGGTCATCCGGGCTGACCTTATCAATGCGTTCCAGCATGCGCTGCATCAGCGCGAGGTTTTCCCTGGTGGCACGCAGTGCCGCAAGCCGGGCTAAGCCGGGTTCGAGCTGCAGGCGAGCTTCCATCACTTCCAGAAGGTTGGTTTGCTGAACCAATCCCTGAAGGGCCAGCGGTTCGACAGGGGCAGAAGGACCGATAAAGGTGCCTTTGCCCTGCTTACGCCAGATGCGCCCCTCTTCTTCCAGCACATCCAGCGCACGACGCACTTCACGGCGTCCTACGCCGAGAGTCTCCGACAGCTCACGTTCCGTGGGCAGCGGAGTGCCTGGTGTTGACTCATGCTGGTTGATTAGCCCACGCAGTTGCTCAAGCGCGGTGCTGGAATTTGCCAGAAACCGTGACGGTTTTTCCATATTGGTTCGCTCGCTTTCATCATTGTTTTATTTTTATTAACGATAAGCTGTTGATATGACGTGCTACTTACCGTGCTAATGATTAAGCAATAAACGAACCAATTGTGCATTGGTTCAAATACTTTACGTGATAAAAAGAGCAACCTACTCATTATTAAAGAGATCTCAGGCACATCAGACACGCGTGGGGCGTTATGCCAGAGCGCATTTTGCACGCCACACGCACAATAAAAGTGCAAATAATGCACCAAAAACGATCAATTGTTAAATTAATGCACCAATGTTGTTTAAACTTTGTTAACCTGAGATTATGTTACCGGCTATTTGCTCAGGGAACCCGGCGAATAACATTCAGGATAATGACGGCGAAACGATCGGATATTATCCAATAACATGTCATAAAAATAAGAAAATGACTTTCCCGGCAAGCGCTTTTTGCTATTTCATGCGTCAACCTTGATTACTTTAGTTAATAAACTAAAGTCATTTTTCACCCATATTTATCGATTTCCACCCTGCTATTCTGATAATTAAAAAAGGCGATTAAAAGTTAACTAAAATACAACAATTACAACATTTTAAAACACAGTAAACAAATCTCACTCTCATTTAAGAAATTCACTAAGCTGTTGTTTTTAAGTGGTTTAAATCTTAATAAGAACTCAACATCCTCACTTCAGACTATTTAATTAAGAATAATGCCTGGTGCATCATATGATTATTCCTAAAGAACGACGGCGTCGGTAAGACCCTCTTCAATGTTATTATCGTAAGACATCATTGCGTGTGATGTATAATATGTACAGTGCCACTAACAACCCAATTTATTTATCTCATACTGACGGACAACCGGTTTGTCATACTCCAGCCATGCATTGTTATGGCTGTGAAAAGAAATGCCGCTTTAATACCCTGGAACGTGGCCAAAGCCATGACTGTAACGGACTGGAATATGCTATCTGGCCTGATAATAATACTTTTTTAGTTGAGGGTATCCGCCACCATTTTGGTGAGATAAGTGACAAATACGTTTCGCAGCCGGTGGTGATCATCGACTTCAGCCACAAAAACATTAATTATTTTTTATCCGATAACTGGTTAGATCAGTTCAAAAACATGAGACTAATTCTGGTCACCGATAAAAAGATGACGGCAATTGCGCATTACTGGTTCTATAACGACACGTTAGAAACCACCATCAGTTCCGTTATCTTTTATGACGATACCGCAGAAGAAGTCGCGGCGAAACTGAAAAAAACATTCCTGGCGAAAACGATTAAGCCGACAGGTAACAGACCCAAACTGAGTCAGAATGAATACAACCTGTTTTCATTCCTCTTTAATGGCTGGTCACCAAAGAAAATCGCCTACAGGAACGGCACCAGTGTTAAAAACACCTATGCCATGAAGAACAGGATTGAACGCAAACTGGGCGTGTCTATCACGCGTCTTGCAAGCTAGCGTAAACACCGTGAATACGCTCTGTCGATAATTCCTGGACGAACAGAGCGTAATCTTACTGTGACGCGTATTTTTCCGTAATGCAAGAATAATCTGATTATTGATATATTACTTAATATTTACATATATTATATGGACGCGTAGCGTTTTATCACATGGATATAATTACTATTAAACCTATTAATCACGACAACAACACTATGCGCTGTTATGGGTGTATTCATAAATGCGCCTATGCTTCCATTCGTACCGCAAAGCATGATGAATGCTGCGGAACAGAATTTTATATCTGGCCTGAAAATAACGCATTTCTGATAGAAGGAGTTTTACAGTATTTCACTGAAATTAATACAAAAATAATTTCGCAACCCATTGTCGTGATAGACTTCAATTACAAAAACATCAATTACTTCTTATCAAACAATTGGTTAGCTCAGTTCAAAAACACGCGTTTAATTCTGATCGCTGATAAAAAAATGGCGGCTATTGCTCACTACTGGTTCTACAACGACACGACAGATACGATCATCAGCACGGTCATTTTTCATGATGATATGTCCGAAGACATTAAAATGAAGGTCAGCCAGTCATTTATGGGTAAAATTATACGTCCGTCAGAAAAACGAGCCAAACTGAGTGCGAATGAATATGCATTATTTGCTGAATTGTATAAAGGGCAATTACCTAAAAAGATCGCCATGAAAAATGCCACGAATGTCAAAAACATTTACGCGATGAAAATAAGGATAGAAACAAAGCTGGGCGTCCCCATTTCACGGCTCGCCAGTTAACCCATCACGCGTATAAAAAAGAATGGTGAAACAGCAGCATAACAAATTGTACGTAGAGTATTCTTAAAGGGACAGTTACTTTTCTTTATTGTGTATCAGAGGGGTAACCCCCTACACTAAGCTATTACCAGAGCTTGTATTTTCAGCATAATCCATCCGCGTCACCCGCTGTATTTACGGATGCCCCCGGTCTTTTTTAAATACACTATTCTTTACTTTTTAAATCTAAGTGAGGAACGCAACTACAGGTCTGAATTCGAAAATGAACACACATTTCTCCACGGTAAAAATTAATTCAGAGCACGCTCTTAATGATATTGACGCCCCTGAAAAAGATTCTCTTCTGTGGGGTGTTGAATGGCTTTGTAGACATCATGCGAAGTATGCCAGCAAAGAGGTGCTGTACGCTGGCCTGCCAAAAAGCGACAAGCTCGAGCCTGAAATGGCGCTGCGTATGCTTGAGCAGATGGGCATATCCGCAGGATGGGTAAAGCGCGATCTAAATTCCCTTTCCTCCTGGCTGTTCCCTTTGCTTATTGCCCGCAAGGACGGGACATACTGCATGCTTACCGCGCGCAATGGAAAGCGCGGGCAATACACTTACCAGATAGTGGTGCCTGAAAACGAAGGGACGCTGGTGCTTGATGAGGCGGAACTCCAGGCGGGTTATGGCGGTTACGCCCTTGTCACGACGCCAAAACCTACGCTTGATGCACGCGCCGAAGACCAGCTGTTACCGAAAGCCCAGGATGAAGGTCACTGGCTCTATTCGACGCTGTGGCGCTACCGGCATTATTTCTACAGCGCGGCGCTGGCGGCATTGCTGGCAAATATTCTTACGCTGGCCGGCACCTTCTTCACCATGAACGTGTATGACCGCGTGATCCCCACCCAGGCATACGTCACCCTCTGGTCCCTGGCCATTGGCGTGGTCATTGCGATTATCTTTGAATTTGCCAGCCGGCAAATCCGCGCATATTTGATCGACATCGCCGGTAAAAAAGCCGATCTGATCCTCGGAGCAAAGCTGTTTCGCCAGGTGATGTCGATGCGCATGGAGTACAAGCCGCAATCCTCCGGAACCTTCGCTAACCAGTTGCGCGACTTTGAGGCCGTGCGCGACTTTATTACCTCTGCGACCCTCGCCACGCTGTCTGATCTGCCGTTCTGTCTGCTGTTTATGTTCATCATCTACATGATTGGCGGCCCACTGTCCGTTGTACCGCTGGTCGCGATGCCGCTCATTTTGATTGTCAGCGTCATTATCCAGTGGCCGCTGGGTCGCTATATGGAAGAAAACGTCCGGGAAATTTCGCTTAAGCAGGGTCTGCTTATTGAGAGCATCGAAGGGCTTGAGGCGTTAAAAGCCGCCCAGGGTGAAGGGGTCATGCAAAAGCGCTGGGATGACTTCAGCGCACTGGCGGCAGCGTCCTCCATGAAAACCCGCTATCTCTCAATGCTAACCACCAACTTTGTCTCGTTTGTGCAGCAAATTACCACCGTCTGCATCGTGGTGCTTGGCGTCTATTTAATCCACGCCGGGGAACTGACGATGGGGGCCATGATTGGGGTGGTGATCTTGTCCAGCCGTTCTCTTGCGCCCCTGGCTTCTGTGGTCGGGCTGGCGTTGCGTTATCAGCACGCCAAAACCGCGCTGAAATCCCTGAACCAGCTGATGGAAACGCCGACCGAGCGCGACGCGCTCATCAATTATCTGCCGACCCCCAATTTCACCGGCAGCCTGCGTCTGAAAAAGGTGGGGTTCACCTACCCGGTACCGGGAATGATGGTGGCGCCACGCATTCTGGACAACATCAATATCAACATCGAAGCCGGGGAGCAGGTGGCCATTCTGGGCAAAATCGGCAGCGGTAAGTCTACCCTGCTGCGCGTCATGGCTCGCCTGTACCAGCAGAGCAGCGGACAGCTTTTCATTGATGGTGTGGATGCAACCCAGGTAGATCCTGCGGACTGGCGCGCCGCGGTGGGCTACGTCGGGCAGGACTGCCGTCTGTTTTACGGCACCCTGCGCCATAACATCGTCATAGGTAACCCGGGCGTGAGCACGGAAGAATTTCTGCGGGTGGTGCGTCTGACCGGGCTTGATCACGTGGCGGCCCGACATCCGTTGGGTTTTGACATGCCTATCGGCGAAATGGGCAATTGCCTTTCCGGTGGCCAAAAACAGCTTGTCGCCCTCGCCCGTTGCCTGTTGCTGCGGCCAAAGATTTTGCTGATGGATGAACCTACCAGCTCCATGGATGCGATGACGGAAACCCTGTTCCTTCGCCGGTTAAAAGAGGCGACGCAGGGACAAACGCTGGTCATTGTGACTCACCGCATGTCGGTGCTGAGCCTGGTGGAGCGTCTGATCGTCATGGAAGACGGGCATGTCGTTAAAGACGGACCAAAAGATCAGGTGATGGCCAGCCTGAATGAGAATGTACTGAAGAAAAAACAAGCAATGCATTCAGTCGAAGAGAAGCAACAGAAACAAGGTGTGAATGGATGATGAACGAGGACGCTACGCAGAAGAGAGCCGGCACCGGGCTGGCATTACCCGCCACACAGCCAACGGGGAAAGTGAAAGCAGACGATCTGAAATTCATGCACGACCTGCAGGGAGCTCTGATCGCGCAGAAAACCCCTTTCAGCATGATCATGCTCTACACCATCACGCTGGTGGTGGTGGTGGCGCTGGTGTGGGCGCATTTCGCCCGGGTTGAGGAGATTACCCGTGGCGACGGGAAAGTGATCCCCGCCAGCCGTGAGCAGCTGATTCAGAGCCTGGAAGGCGGCATTCTCGAAGAGCTGAATGTGCAGGAAGGCGACATTGTCGAGAAAGGACAGGTTCTGCTGAAAATTGACCCGACTCGCGCCGGGGCCAGCTATGGCGAATCCTTGTCGAAAGTGCAGGGGCTGAAAGGCAGCATCGCCCGCCTTAGGGCGGAAGCCTACGACACGCCACTGACCTTCCCGCCGGATATCGCCGGGATTGAGTCTATCGTGCGTGATGAGACTCAGGCCTATAACGCACGCCTGAAAACCCTGAATGAGAGCGTAGAGGCTTTAAAACGGAGCCTGTCGCTGGCACAAAACGAAGTCAGTTTGTCAGAGCCGCTGGCGCGCAGAGGGCTGATGTCGGATGTCGAAATCCTGCGCCTTAAGCGCCAGGCAAACGAATTTAGCCTGCAGATCGCCGAGCGGACTAACCGCTTTCGTTCCGATGCCAACAGCGAGCTGAACCGTCTGGAATCTGAACTGGCGCAGGCGGAAGAGATTCTGCGCGGGCGCCAGGACGTGATGAACCGTACCACCGTGGTGGCTCCCGTGCGCGGCACCGTTAACAACATTCGGGTGACCACGCGCGGCGGCGTCATTCAACAGGGGGCGGAGATCATGACCATCATTCCGCTGGAAGATAACCTGCTGGTTGAAGCCAAAATCAAACCCTCTGATGTGGCCTTTATCCATCCTGGCCTGCCCGCCACGGTGAAAATTACCGCCTACGACTATGCCATCTATGGCGGATTAAACGGTGTCGTCGAACACCTCAGTTCAGACACGTTGATCGATGAAGAGAAAGCCCGCCAGGGGCGTGGGGATTCCACCTATTACCGGGTGTTCGTCCGCACCGACCGGGCCGCGTTACAGGTAAAAGACAAGTCGTTCCCGATCATACCGGGAATGGTGGCAAACGTAGAAATCAGAACGGGGGAGAAGACCATTTTGTCTTACATCCTCAAACCGATACTGAAAGCGCGCGAAGCCTTCAGGGAGAGATAATTTTATGGTTAAGGCACGTAAAGAGCGTCGTTGGGCAAGGGTTGCAACCGCAGTTGCCCTCTGCTTGCCCTGCTCTTCTTTTGTCATTCCGCTGCACGCGGCTGACATTGCGCAGGCTAAAAGCAGCCTGGCGTCATTGCCGCCAATGCGCACGCAGTCACAGCTCAACCGGGAACCGCAGCCTGTGACGAGGACAACGTCGCAGGGTACGACATCGCAGACATCATTGCCCGCTATGCGTACCCAGTCACAATACGCCAGCACGCAAAAAGCGGTACCGGTGCCATCCACTGCTCGCCCTGCGCGTTACGCTTCTGCAACGCCAGACCGGGAGTTTGCCCCCGCCTCGCCAACGCCAGCGGCAAGCCGGGCAGCGCTGAAGAAAAACGCAGACTTCTTCCCGCCCGTCACCGAGTACTACAAACCGGACCCGGCGTACGCCGGGGTGCGTCAGGAGGGAGATGCGCGGCACGCCATCAGCGGCAGGTCGCAGAGCTACCTTGCTGGCAGTCAGGATTCGCTTGTCTTCCTGCGAAGCATGGTGGCCAGAGCGCTGGCGTATAGCCCGGAATTGCGGGCGGCATCAGCAGAGGTGATGGCTTCAGATTACATGGTCGATCAGGTTAAAGGTCAGCGCCTGCCACAGGTACGTCTGGGCGTGACCTCGCCGCTATCGACCGTGGGCGGCGATCGTCAGTCGTCCTCCAACAATAGTCATATCAGCGACTCCAGCGGCACGGTCTCCGTTAATACACCGATTATTGACTGGGGAAGGATCAGCAACCAGGTGGACAACTCTCTGGAAACGGCAAAAGCAGCCCGTTATTCAAAAGAGTATTCCCGCGAACAGCTGGCCTATAACACCGTGTCTGAACTGATGAATATGGGGCGCTACCAGCGCAGTAAGGTTGTGGCGAAACAGTATGTCGGCCGCATGAAAGAGCTGGTCACCATGCTGTCGCAAATTACTCAGGCGGATCGCGGAAGAGAGAGTGAACTGGTACAGGCAAAAGCAAAACTGATGTCGGCCCAGGCGAGTCTCGATAACATTGAGCATCAGCTGAGCGCCAGCAAAATCAAACTGGTGCGCCTGCTGGGGATCGAGCCTGAATTACCGGAAGGCATAAGCTGGCACGACACGGTCATTCCGGCCTCAGTGGCCCTCTCCGCGCTGGATAAAAATCCGATGATGCTGAACCTGCAGTCCAAAGTACGGGCGGCAGAGTATGAGGCAGAAAGCATTAAATCCTCGGCTCTGCCACAGGTGAACTGGGTTATCTCCAAAAGCACTGCCAAAGACAGCAACGGTAACGAGGCCGGGTGGTATACCGGTTTAAACGTCGAGTGGGAAGCGTTTAGCGGCGGCTCTCAGCGTGCCGCCGAGATGTCGGCGCGCGCGAAAGCCAATATGGCGCAGCAGCAATATGAAGTGAGTTACAAAGATCTGGAGTATCAGATCAACTATCAGATCCAGGTCCGTGACTCCTCCTTCCTGCGCGCCGATGATTACGATCGTCTGTCAGGTGAAACGGATCGGGTTCGCCGCATGTTCTACGAACAGTGGTACCACCTTGGCAAACGCACTTTGCTCGACGTGCTGACGGCAGAAAACGATCATTTCAATAATCAGCTTTCTGCCATTAACAACCGCTACGACGGCTATATTTCCAACATTAACGTCATTGCCAGCGCTTCCATGCTGCTGTCATGGATGAAAATGAGCTAAGCGAAACGGGCGTAGTAAAAAGCCAGACCGTCATTACTGACGGTCTGGCTTTTTTTATCCCGGCAATAAGGCCACTACCAGAGCGAGTTCTCTCTGCTGATCTCCGCCCAGCGCAGATACATATCGCTCGACATCATAAAGTCGGTATGCCATTTCCACCAGGTATGCAGCGTGTAGTACACCAGACACGGCAGATAACAGAGCAGGAAATAGACCTCAAACCAGACCTGCCATCCCGAAAGCGTAAGCAGCACACCGATAACAGCCGACCAGAGACATTCAACCCCCACCAGCATCGCCAGCCTTAACCACAGGGGTTTCTCAGACAGCGTCCGCCACGGGATTGACGGGGAGAAATAGAGGTCAATCTCGTTAAGGAACAGATGGCCAAGAAAAACATAGCGTCGGGTAAAGCGTAAGAACAGCAGGTTGATTGCCAGCACCACCACGCAGAGCACCACCATGGTAATGATGGCGGTTAAGGTGAAGTAGCGTCCATAGAGGTCAAACTGCTCGCTGTTACGTAACGGGCTTATCGTCAGGAGATTCAACACCACGCTCATGATGACAGCGACGGCCACATACTGTGAAAGCCGTGTGTACTTGACTTTGTCTCTGGCTGATTCAATGACCTGCAGCGTATAAATATAGCGCAGTGCGGCAAACATTCCCCAGATAAGCAGCGGCGCAACGAGGGCCAGAATCAGTAACACAATCCCCGGCTGAGCCAGCGCAAGGAGGAGCGCGATGATACCTGCAAACATCAGGGTAGCGATGACCAACACAACAAACGGTTCAAAAATGAACGCCTTTATCTTCGGGCTTTTTTTGCCGATAAAAAACGATAAATCAATATTCTTGATGGCGCATTTATAGGCCCAGAAGGCCTTAAGATCGGCAATAAAGCTGTACAGGATCAGCGCGAAAATACCGCTCGCTACCCAGGCATCTTGCCGGGAAAAAGAGAAACCGGCATTTTTCCAGTAAAAAGCCAGCAGGATAAACGTCACGATATAGATAAAAAGAACGTTCCTTTTATCCTGAAAACGGATGAAGGTTAAATAATCAGGAATCATAGCTCGGCCATCACATCTCTAAAGCTTTTCTGCAGTGCAGGACACGTTCGGAAGAGAAACCGGCAAAATCATTCAGCATCTGTCCCAGATATGGCTTGTTGCTCATCTCCAGGAACAGCGGTTGTTCTGGATGATGGATGAACCTGGCCATGGAATCAGCCCATTTCACCGTATGCGTCAGATGCAGGGAGAGGTTTTCTTTGATGATGTCCGGTGCCGTTTCTATTCTGGCTGTCACGTTCATCAGCACGTCATAAGCCGGCGAGGTGAAGGGCTGTCCCGCCAGGAAATCCCGCATCAGCGGCACCCCCTCAGCCATTAAACGGGTATGCCAGGCTCCGCTAACGCCGAGCTTGATGGGTTCATAGCCTTCGTCCGCCAGCACTCTGGCAAAATCACTCAGCGCAGACGGCGTTCCGCCAATCACCTGCTGACGCGGTGTGTTGTCGCAGCTGATATCCAGCGCGATCCCGCTGCGGGTGATGATGTCACTGAGGGTGGCAAAATCGGCCCCCTTCAGCGCCAGCATCGCGCCTTTATGTTTTTTACTCACCGCATCCATGGTGCTGGCACGAAAATGCAGCGTACGGAACAGGGTCTCAAGCGAAATTGCGCCTGCCGCGTACAGCGCACTGTATTCGCCAACGCTATGGCCGCAGGCGCCCACGACGCGGAGCGCCGGGAAGCGCTCGCGGCAGAGGCTATACAGCGATACGTTGATCGCCGTAACGGCCAGCTGTTGTACCGTGGTCTGGATCAGCCTGTTCATCGGCCCTTTGAGGCAGAGTCGGCGCAGATCGAGACCCGACACATCGCTGGCACAATCCCAGATCTGTTTCGTCGTAGCATTCAGATCCCACAGATCGCTGCCCATACCAATCACCGGGTTTCCCTGGCCGGAAAACAGCAGCACCACAGGCTGCGATGGATTATCACGCATCATAGTCATTTCCTTATAAGTAATACTTAAAGCCAACATAGCCACCGGCGACATCACCGAAGAAGGCAAACTCAGAATTTGCGCTACCCAGCGCGGAATAGACGCCGGTATACGCTTCCAGCTGGTCATCGATAAAGGTCAGCGGTGCGCTGATGTGGAGTCCCGCCATAGTGCTTTTATCCATCAGGTTGAGGATAAAATAGGGTTGCAATGCAATCTGATGGGTGAACTGCACGCTGGACCAGGCGTTAAGATAGTGTTTCCCCTGCAGCATGCCTTTATTGCCCGTATTGCTTATCTCGGAAGCCATCAGGTACTTATAGGAATCAAATGCCCTGTCGAGCGGCGCATAACCTGTCGGGGTATTTAAGAAGGTCATCAGCTCACGCTGTTTGCGCCATTCCGAGCGGGAATACCCTTCGCTCTGGTAATAATATTCCAGGCCGAAAACATTAAAGGTATCAGAGGTATATTGCCCGCCAACGGCCAGCTCTACGCCATTTTTGTCCCCGGCGTCATACAGCGACGAAGGAAAGGCATAGTTCTGGACTTCGGCACTTTTCTCCTCAGAGAGATGACGCCAGCGCTGCTCCCGGTGCCAGGCCATCTCGGCGTTCAGGGTTAGCTGTGGGGTGTAGTGATAGCTGTCAGAAATAGCAATCGACTGCGACTCACCCAGCAGGATGCGCATTCCCGGCGTATGGTGACGGAAGGCATGTGAGGTATAGCTCAACAGCCAGGCCTCGCTGCTGTTGCCACGCTGGTTCGCGGACCAGTTGCCGGAGGTCAGGTAGTCTTTACCGATCGTCGCCAGCTTCGGAATCACGGTCAGCGAGAGCGACTCGTCCCGGTTATCCATTGACAGCGTCGCGGCCCAGGACGAGGACTGATACGCCGTGCGAAGCGCGGGATCGTAAAGCCGCGTCGGTTTGAACCCGGCGTAGTAATGCGGGGTCAGATCGGACGGTGAACGCAGGAAAAAGAGCCCTGGCTTCGCCTGAAGTTTTCCCACTTCAAGCTGCACGCTGTCTGACACGGCGTAAACCAGTCTCAGACGTTCAATCAGCAGTTGAGAGCGGCTGTCGTCTTCTTCAAATGCCCCCAGCTTACGCGGGGAGTACCAGGTCAGCCCGTAGAGGGATAAGTCCAGTTCCAGCGCATTATCAACAACGGCGCACCGGCTGGTGAGATTCACACCGGCGTCATTGTAGATATTGTGTCTGGTATACGGGTTTCGGCCAGCAATTCGCCAGTCTGAGATTTGCTTTTTGACCAGCGACACCTGCTCATACAGCGTGACCGTGCTGTTTTTAGCCACGTCGGAGCCGGACAGGCAGTCCGCCAGTACGCTCACCGGCAGAGCGGAGAGTGCCAGGGTTAACCCCATGAGTGTTCGTTTCAATTGACACCTCGCTGAATAGACTCGCGAGTAAAGTGGGATTCCGGCAAGGATTCCAGGCGAACATCGCTGTACTCCATCACGGAATAGCTTTTACCGTGACGGGCCTCCTGGACGATAATTTTCATCGGACGCATCTTCCCTAATACCATTTGAAAATCCTGATACAACACGTCTTTAATCAATTGATTATCCAGAGAGTAATACGACGCTTTAAAAGGACGGTTCTCCCCCTCTTTTTCGACGTAATAGATAACTTTTGGCCAGGTGACATCATCCGTTTTGCGCACTAACGCCAGCTTATAGCACTGTGTTTCGCCGCACGGCTCTTCACCCAGCAGGGTGGCGTGGTAGGCATACTCAAAATTGGTCACAATGACGTCGCCATTGGAAATTTGTCCCACCAGACGCTGCTGGCGCGAAACGGGAACCGGGCGACGAAGTTCCGGGGTGTAGAACCAAAGATCGTACCAGTCAGAGAGCAGCACTTTGCCCTTGTCGCGCGGGGGATAAATAAACCGTGCCAGCGAACGGGCGTCGGCTTTCATTTCCCCTTCGGGTTTCATAAAGCGCATGGAAATATCCAGCACCTGCTTATTGTCAGGTTGAGACGCTCCCGACTTATATTCATAAATGGTCAGGGTGTAGCGAAAAGGTTTATTCGGGGAACGCACCTCATCGGCACGGCGAATAATCTCTGAGGCTTTGTTATCCACCGGGGCGGAAAACGCCCCTGCGGAAAACAGGCCCAGACAAAAGAGCAGTTTTATGATGACAACGGGTTTCATATCGCTTCCTTACGAAAATTTAAAAGCATCTGAAATATTCAGCCGTGACGCACGTAATGCGGGTAGCACAGAGGCACCGGTGGCGGCCAGGATCGGTAATACCAGGGTTATCCAGGTAAGCGCGACGCTGTCGGTTTTAATAAATGCCGTATAGCCCAGCGTTTGTCCCGGTGACGGCGGCATCGCAATACCGTAAAGATTGATGGCGGAGGCAATGGCATAACCTGTCGCCAGACTGCCAACGGCGCCGATAATGCCAATAAAAATCCCCTCCAGTAAAAACAGCCTTGTAACGTGCAGCGGTTTCAGGCCAATCGCCCTGAGGGTGGTGATTTCCCGGGTACGTTCAATAATGTTCATGGTCATCGAATTGCCGATCATAAAGATCACGATCAACCCGACGATGAGCTTAATGAAGAAATAGATCCCGGATAATAAGCCTTCCACTTGCTGATAAAAGATCGAGGTCTCTTTCCAGTCTTTTACCACCAGCGGTAAATGATGCTTCGTAATAAACTGGCGCAGTTTGGCGCTGAACAGGGCGGTATCTTCGTCCTTCAGCAGTATTAACACCTTGCTGACGCTGTTGGTCCCCATGATGCGCTGCGCGGTATCAAGCGGGATTTTCATTGCCACATCATCGTAATCCTTAATACCGGACTCAAAGATGCCGCGAAGCTTCATCGATAACGCGCCCTGCCCGCCCTCGGTATTCACCACCAGCACATCCAGCCAGTCGTCATAGCGGGCATTAAGCGTTTTCGCCAGCCCACTGCCCAGCGTGATTTCGTCCGTACGCACCCGGGACAGGTCGCTGCCGGAAATTAATTTATCAAACGATCCCAGCTTTAAGGCAGGCAGAGGCTCCACACCCAGTGCGGAAAAATAACTGGACGTTTCGCTTTCATACTGCGAAATCACCCCGGTAAATTCCAGCTGACCGGATAGCGTCGAAATATGCGGTGCGAGATCGCGATCGTTGAGAATCGCTTTTTTCAGGGCTGCATAATCTGCAATCAGGCTTTTATTCTTATTCGACGTCTGGAAATAATTTTCATTATAAATTTGCACATGCCCAATATTGGTTCGAATCGTTTGCTCTTTCAAAATCCAGAAAGAGTAATCGATAAACCCGCCATACAGAAAAATCGACACACCACCGAGCATAATCGCGGCAATGGTGGAATACGATCGTCTCTTGTGGCGAAAGAGGTTTAAAAAAGCAAACTTCACGTCCCGCGAGCGGAATAATACGCACCAGAGGACAAAAATCAGAATCAGGACAACAACACTATTCGCTAACACCATAACCCCGGACATTTAGTTCCCTTTCACCAGCGGTAACAAGACCTCTGTCACTTCGTTGATATCCCACTCTGGCGCATCGCCAGAAGCCAGCGGTAATGCTGAATTGGCGTTACGCAATTCAATGTGTGCCAGTAGCGCTTCTGCCTCAGCGGTACGTTTACAGCTCAGCAGCGCGCGATAGCGCATTTCGTCAATGTGCTTCATCAACCCGGCATTAAATACCTCAGGGCTTTTCGCCATCAGCTCCGTATCTTTTAACGTCACCACACAGCGTCCAATATCCGCTGGCAGGTAAGCGTCGACACGGGCGCGCATGTAGCGCACCAGCAGATTGCCCTCATTAAGATCTACCGCTTCATCAAGGTAGAAAAAGCCCGTTTTGCCGTATTCAGACGCCCGGATCAGGTCATTCGTTTTGAGGGAATGCTCTGCCTGGCGCAGCATGCCGTAGGCATAAAAAACCAGCGACAGCGCGTTATCATGGGCCTTGTATTCGGTAAACAACGCACGGGTGATATCGGCAAGCTTTTCCGCCTGCGCCGGGAAGCCATTTTTTATCACCTGCTCAGCCACGGGGGCCGCTGCGGCTTTAACGCTCCCGGCATAGGCCATGCAGATCAGCAGCCAGCAGAGAATGAAAAAATTACGATTGTGAATCATGAACTAACACTCCGTCCTTAATTTCAACGACACGCCGCGCGCGCTCTTTCAGCTGGCTTGAGTGCGTCGAAATAATGAAAGTGGTACGCGTCTCCCGGTTGATTTTCAGCAGCAGATCCAGGATGGCTTCACCGGTCACCAGATCGAGGTTCCCGGTCGGCTCATCGGCAATCACCACCTGAGGGTCATGCGCCAGCGCACGGGCGATAGCCACGCGCTGCTGTTGTCCACCCGAAAGCTGGCCCGGCTTACGATCGGTATATCCCATCAGCCCGACGCTCTCGATAAAATACAGCGCCCGCTCTTTCGCCTCTTTTTTGCTGGTATGACCGTTTAATACCAGCGGAAAAAAAACGTTATCAAAGACGCTCAATACGGGTATCAAGTTAAAAAACTGAAATATGAATCCCAGATGCTTGCCGCGAATCTCCGATAATTGTTCTTCCGGTAAATTATTGAGTAACTTTCTCAGAAACATCACCGAGCCAAAGCTGGGCTTATCAATACCCGACAGGATATTTAACAGCGTACTTTTGCCGCTGCCGGAAGGGCCGCACAGGGCCAAGAATTCGCCTTTCTCTATTTCAAGGTTAATATTTTTCAGGGCATCGACTTTGCCTTCGCCCGAGCCATAACTCTTATAGATATTGTTCAGCGATAGCATTGGGAGTTCTTTAATTATTCCGCTCATGGGTTGCCGTTATTCCTTGCACGAGTCAATGTCGAAATAGCTGTAACCGAACTGCCTGTCAGGAACGACAGTTCTTAATTTTCCTGCGAAATGCGGCGCCTGCTGGATATACGCAAAGCTTAATGCCGGCGTCAGGCAGCCACTGGCACCATAGGTGTCGACCAGATCTAACGTCTTTACCGGCGAAACGGTTGAGCGAGACAGCATCTCTTTCCGCAGACCAGCAAACGCCACGCGATCCGCAGCGTCCGTGTTCTCAAGGGTATCTGCCAGCACGTATTGCCCGCCGTTTACCCTGATCGCACTTTCCTGCTGACTAAAAATGAAACATCCCGCACGCTCGACAGTTAAATTGACATCCTGGGCTTTACCCTTGTGCTTCTCTCTCCACTTGAGCGCAATATCTTCGTCCGAAAAGACCAGCACCGGGATCGCCCGGTAGGCGGCGCAGATCACCACGTAATCAAACACATCCCAGCTCAGGTAATCCTTTGCCAGACTCATGGCCTGAATGAAAGATTGCCTCTCCCCCCGGAGTTTGCAGGTGGGTGAATTCACAGAAAATTTCTTCACCAGGTTTTTGGGCAGCGTATCAATCATTGAGATGTGTAATGCGCTGGAGATATTTTCAAACGGCCCGGATTCGCCCCAGGAATCGACATAAATAAATGCCGTCCGCTGCTTTAACAGCCTCATCCGCTCTTTCGCCGGCAGCGCCATGAGGGCGTTATCTGCCGCTTGCTCCATCGCTTCAAGGTATTTTTGATACTGAGGATTACGGATCATCTCACCGGGATATAACTCCGGCTGCGTACCAAAACGTTTTAAGCCCCAGCCGTTGGCATGGGTTGATTTAAGCGCTTTATTAAATAAATGCGCCTCCCAGGCGTTTAACCAGCTGGGCTGATAGAAATAAAATTTATCTTCCGGCTCAATGAGCGAAAATGAGGATAAATACATGTTACTCTCCATGATCGTTCAACAGCCTGGATGAATATCAGACATCACGGCGCCAATAATTGAGCCATCGACACCTACCCCGACTTTAAGCAGATGATTTTTTTGATGTCCAATAACGCCCTGGTCAATCAGGACATGCTGAGCAACGGCATCAATAATGGTGTCGTTGCCAACGGGTGAAATAAGCTCTCGCTGGGTTAGCGAATGATGCCCAATAATTAAATCGACAATCCCTGAGCCGGTGGCGGTATAGCCAATCTGGCCTTTATAGGCCAGTACCGGGATGGTATTCCCCTCAGTAAACATCTCTATCGCTTTGGCTTCCGCTTTATCGCTGACGGATGAACCATTACCGTGGGGTATAATCGCGCATAATGCCTCCGGGTCGAGTTCGGCTTTTTTCATCGTGGCCTGCATCACTTTTAATATATTGGTGCTAAGCCAGGAACTGTCGTTGCTTCTGCCCGCGCTGATTTGGGTATAGGTTGTTTGTAGCCGCACCCCTCCCTTTGCTTTTCTGGCACGACGGTGACGGCAATTTTCCAGCAGAATCGCACTATAACCTTCAGCGAAAAGCACCCCCTGACTGTTTTCACCAAAGGGCTGAACAAGATGGCTATCCAGCATCGACTGGGTATCCAGAAACCAGATATCCTGGGTTTTTATTTTCGAGCAGTTCACGACTAACACAATATCCACGCCGCCATGCTCAATAGCCTGGCACCCTAAATGCACCGCCGTCAGGGCTGAATTACTGGTGCAATTCATATTGGGGGGTAAATACTGCAGGTTATATTTACGCGCAAGATGTCCGGCAATACGATCCTGCGACATATTATCGACATGCAACTGCATCAATGACTTTGAAAGATAAATATCCTCAACGTCATTTTTGTTGTAGAAACTTTTATAGGCCATACCATCGACCCGCGGGCCAATACCGGTTAAATAAACCCGGGCATTGCACCCGGCCAGCCATTGTGCATCCAGGTTTGCCTGGCCGAGTGCATCGTCAATCAGACGATAAAGCAGATCTAATGCGCTATCATCCGTATGATCCAGCGTGGCAATATGTTTATTGCCATCGAACCCACATTTAATTGCCTCGTCGTCGGATTTAAACCAGGGTTTTCTTTCAACGCGTTTGCCCAGCTTCAGATTATGAATTAACTGAAGACTGTCTTCGGCAAACGGCAGACAGGTACTGAACCCCGAAATGATAGCGGCATTATCCACAATATTATCCTTTAATCACAAACGCGTAGTAGTTGCCGCCTTCCGTCGCGCCCACCAGCAATACGTGCTTCAGGGCAAGTTTCAACGGTTCACGAACGAAGTTAATTCGCTTATCGAAGAACTCAACGGTATGAGGAATAGCGGGAACCGCCTGCTTCTTAATACAGTCAATGATGACGGCCAGGTTAAGCAGTCCGGCAGCAGACGCCACAAAGCCAAAGCAGGCGTTGTAGTTAACAACCGGCACGTCCGGCTTTGTCCGGGCGAAGATTTCGCAAATCGCATCAATTTCAATGCGTGAGCTGTCATCGCTACCGTTGCTGGTACCGCAGACCAGATCGATCTCCTGCGCCGTTACACCGGCATCCGCCAGCGCACGGGCGATGGCCAGCGCCATGGAGGAGGATTTCTCGTCCCGCTGAGAGGCGTCAAAATAGCTGTTGCTACAGGCTTTACCGTAACCGGCCACTTCCGCCAGCACTTCTGCACCCCGCGCGGCGGCACGCTGCGGATCCTCCAGCAGCAACATGCAGGCACCTTCGCCAGGAATGTAGCCCTTCGGATCGTTACCGTAGACCTGATATTCTCCGGCGTCGGAGGTCATATGCAGCTTCTGAGTAACGGCATCCATATAGAGGGACATGGACGGGAAATACTCATCCGCACCACCCACCAGCACCTGCGGCTGCAGATCCTGACGCACGATTTCGTAGCCGTAGGTGAGTGCGCCTAATGCTGCGTTCTCACCGGTCGCCAGCGTTGTGGTGTAGCCCTTGATGCCTTCCGAAATGCCGCAGAACGTTGGGATAGAGTTCATCAACGATCCCGGGAATTCGGAGGTTCTGACTTTGCGTGGGTCCGGCTTAAGGCTCTGCAGATATTTGTAGGTTGTCTCCTGCGGCCCGCTGGACATCCCCATGACCATGCCAAGCGCGTCGCCATCACGCTTGATTTTACGCTTCGCCTGCTCCAGCGCTTCGGACAGGGCAATCAGCGCGAATGTCCCGCCACGCGTGGCCTTACGAGGATCAAAGCGGCGCAGATGTTTACGCGGCTCGAGCCCGGTAACCTGGAAGGTTTTAAAGTGTTCATTGGCTTCCGGCAGCGTTTCGGCCAGCGCACTGAAATCTTCCCCAAACAACGCTTCGAACTGACGGGTGGTTTCAAGCACCTCCAGCAGTTCTTTCGCCTCTTCCAGCGTGTCTTCCGGGAAGGTGACGCCGCCCAGCTCAACGGTATGGTGTTGTTGCCATACGTTGTCGAGGATCTCGTTAACGGTGTGGCCAATCGCGGAAACGGCACCCAGACCGGTGATCGCCACACGCTTTTCGTCGTAGGCAGTGACCGGGATCGAACAAGGCTCCATGCTGATAATCATGCTGCAGTTGTTACCGCCGAAGGCATAATTGTTCTTCATGAAGAGGTTGATTTTCTGGTCACGGAAGTCGTTTGGCACGTAATCCAGATCGCAGTTTGGACGCGCGTTCGTGAAGTTTAGCGTCGGCAGAACGCGGTTATCCGGCAGCGTGACCAGGCAGGCGATCAGTTCGACGATGCCCGCCGCACCGATGTTATGACCAAAGTAAGACTTGGTTGAGCTCACCAGCAGTTTTTCATTGTTGGCGAACACCTTTTTCATCGCCAGCGTTTCGATACGATCGTTGGCTTCTGTTCCGGTACCGTGGGCGTTGACGTATTCAATCTGATCCGGGGTGACGCCGGCATTTTCCATCGCCTTATGCATGACCTGCACCGCGCCGCTGGCGCGTGGATCCGGTCCGGTTTCGTGGAACGCATCGCAGGAGGTGGCATAAGAGAGGATTTCACCGTAAATGGTGGCGCCGCGTGCGACCGCATGTTCGTACTCTTCAAGTACGATCGCTCCGGCCCCTTCACCGATGGACATCCCCGAGTTGCCGGAGAACGGCGTACAGGCCTCCGGATGCATCACGTTCAGGGCATAAAAGCCCGCGAAGGTTGGCAGGTAGATCGGTTCCGTCCCGACGGCCAGCATGGTTTTACTTTTGCCGTTCTGGATATAGTCAAACGCCATACCGACCGCGTTAGGGCTCGCCGTACAGGCGGTCGCGACCAGCTCAACGCCGCCCTGTAAGCCGAGCAGCGTGGAGACGCTGGAACAGCAGGAAGAGAAACCACCAGAGAACAACGCTTTACGCAGGGAGAAGTCTTCCATGCGTTGCTCAAACAAGGGCAGAAACGCCTCTGTCCCGGCAGACGAGACACCGACAATTAAACCGGTCTCTTTAAGTTGCGCCTTATTCTCAGCCAGCCCCGCCTGTTTCAGCGCATCTTTCCCCACCTTCCAGGCCCAGAGTGCGGCATTATCCAGGGAGGCGATAACGTCATCCGGTAATTCCGAATAATCAATGTCATGCAAGACTTCGGCGGCTCTGGCATTTTCAAACCATTTTGAAAACCGCACGCTGTCCGTGACGCCATTTTTTTTATTCAGTAATGCGTTTCTGAAATCCTGCAGGTTTTCAGCCAGCGAAGAGAGAATACCGATCCCGGTAATGACAACACGTTTTCTGTTTGTCTTCATAAATATATGTACCGCCATGTACAGGCAATAAACCGCGAAAAGGATCCGTGGTGTTAATATCCCCACGGATTCTCTTCTCGCCGTTTTAATTAATAATTACAGTGCGCTTTTCGCTTTAGAGGCATCAACAAAACTGTGTTCAGTAGGATTAACCAGCATGCTCAGGTTATAAATAAATGGCATACCTTTGGTTTTCGCGGTCACCGTTTCCGAACGCGTTTGAATCGCAAAGCCGCTAATATCAGACCATGCATATTCATTGTCCATCAGCGCCAGCGCAATAAAGCACTGCAGGGCGGGAGAATAGATGGCCTTAGCCACGTTCCCGACCACCTGACCATCAACCAGTACGTTATCGCCTGATTCAATGCCCGAACAGGCACCCTCGGTAATCATGCCTATAACCTTGCGTGCGCCTTCGCGGTGAGACAGTTCTTCGGCCGCGTATTTACCCACAAAGCCTTCTTTGTCGTACTGCACGGCCCATTGCAGCTGCAGCTCTACCGGATTGAGGTTGTACTCCGCCCACAGTGCGTCGTCCCAGCCTGGGTTTTCGATACGCACAATTTTCTGGTAGTCCAGCCCGCCGGTCTGCAGCTGGTATTTGCCGCCGTGCTCCAGCAGCTGCTGCCACTGATCCAGCAGCTGTTCCTGCTGGCCAACGACCATATAGGCGAATTCACCGTGTTTACCGCAGCGGAATACCATCAGCTCATCGTCGGTATTCATGTACTCATAGTAAGGCAGACCAATCACGTCGAAGCCGTGGATCTCGGACATCAGCTCCCAGGAGTAAGGCCCTTCTACCATGATCGCCCCCCAGTTCTGCTCGCGCATATCAGCAATTTCAGGGGCTTCCTGGATATCCAGCTCGTCGGCTTTTTCCAGAAGGGCGTTCAGGCCAGCGATAATTTCCGCCGCCGGAATGTTCTCGGACATGATGTAATAGCCCTCGGATGAGCAGAGCACATACACATCGCCGCGCACGGTACCGTCTTCATTCAATACCAGCGAGTAGATCCCCTGCTCATCGCGGATAATCGAGACATCGGCAGAGACAAAATAGTTCACCAGTGCCCAGGCATCATCCCCCATCACGCTGACAATCGACATGTGGGAATAGTCCACCAGCAGCGCATTTTCACGCACCGCTTTATATTCCACCATGGGGTCGTGATAGGCAGAAGGAACGTTGGCATTGTTGTAAATGCCCATTTTCGCTTTGTTTTTTAAATGAAAATCATAAAGAGATTTCATAACGTAATCCTGTTATTCGCAATGATAAATTAAGCTTTTTTCTTCTGGATGATAAATGTCGCCAGATTATTGATACTTCTCATATAAGAAGGATCGTCGCTTTCGCTCACTTTGATATCGAAAACTTTATCCAGCATGACCACAATTTCCGTCGCATCAACGGAGTCCAGTTTTAAACCATTACCAAACAGGGCAGTATCATCATCAATTTGAGACTCATCACGTTGGATATTCAAACGCTGAATAATCTCAGTTTTAATTGTCATCAGCACGTCCTTGCGCTGGTCAATTTCGTTTTTCATTGTAGACATGGTTATAACTCTCTCAGGGGTTTACTTTGTTTCGCGGAAATTAATAATGGTGCCATGGCTAATTAACCGCTTACCGACGTTTGCCGTCACGGAATAGTGCTTAAAGCCATGGGCATCAGAAAATGCCAGCTTGCTGGTCACTTCAATCGAATCGCCTGGGTAGGCAATATCTTTAAATTTCAAATTCTGGGCCGCCAGAACACCGCGAACCTGTGCGCGGCGCGTGCGAATGATTGCCAGCATCTCGTCACTCTGAATGAGCGCATGAATGTCGCGTAACGATTTCAGCTCCCCACCGAACGTCTCATTGTAGATATCGCAAATATCGGTGAGGAACGACAGATACTCGCTGGCCTGACCAAAAATCTCAGAAATAATGACCCCGGGCATGATCGGATCGTCCGGGAAATGCCCCAGCAGATAAGGTTCGTTATAGGTGATGTGTTTGGTCACCTTCACGTAGCCATTTTCGCCATATTTGAAGTCATCAATTCTGTCGACCATCAGCAGCGGCTGGCGCCAGCCGCCCATTTCCAGAAAAATCTTCGAGGGGATAACGTATTTAGACATAACTCACCGCATCACCAGACCGCCATCGATAACGATGGTTTGACCCACAATGTAGCTGGACGCTGTCGAGCCCAGATAAACGATGGTGTTGGCCACTTCATCACACTGGCCCAGACGGCGCAGAGGAATGGAGGCGGTGACGCCACGCACGACGGTACGGGATACCTTCTTCACCATTTTGGATTCAATCATTCCCGGCGCGATGGCATTTACGCGCACGCCATACGGCGCCAGTTCAGCCGCCAGGGTACGGGTGAATCCGAGGATGGCCCCTTTAGACGCGCTGTAGTTTGCCTGCCCGACGCTGGGGATAATGGCCGCAATGGAGGCCACGTTGATGATGGCCGGGCTTTCTGCGGAGCGCAGCAGCATTAAGGCTTCTTTCGTCAGGCGGAAAATGCTGAACAGGTTGGTGTCCACCACCTGGCTGAAATCATCAAAACTCATCGAGGCAAACAGGCTGTCTTTCACAATCCCGGCGTTGTTAACCAGCACATCCAGCTTGCCCGCTTCCTCGGTCAGGCGTGAACAGAGCGCAGTGACGCTCAGTGGATCGGCGAGATCGCACTGAATCAGCGTGAGTTTGCCCCCGGCCGGGTGGGTTTCTTTCAGTTCGGTTAACTGCGTGGCATTCGATTTATACAGCGCATAAACGTCGCAGTCCTGGTCAAGAAACTTAGCGCAGATCGCCAGGCCAATATCACCACTGGCGCCGGTGACCAGAACCGTCTTTTCCTTAAGATCGTTATATTGATACATAATATTCACTGATAGTTAGGTTAATAAAGTATGACAACAGCCGTCGCATAACTCTGACAATGCGAAATACTCAACGATGAATTCGCAATTTTTTTCTCGACCAGCAACGCTTTTACGCGTCCGTTAAAAATAAAACTGGGGCATCCATAATCATCATGGCTGATTTCGATGTCCTGAAATGTAATACCGTCCCGGAAGCCACACCCCAACGCTTTTACGAGCGCCTCTTTCGCCGCCCAAAACCCCGACGCACGTTCATAATTGGGATCGGCCAGATCAATTTTTTTGATTTCTTGTTCGGTATAGACCCGCTGTAAAAAATCTGCCTGCCAGTGGGTTATTGCCCGACGTATTCGTGAAACCTCGACGATATCCGTACCGATACGCATTTTTTCGCCAGTCCTTTTTTATAACTGATAAGTCAGATTCAGATTAAAATTAAGCTTATCGACATCCATGCTGCCGGGGTATTTCAGCGGTACTGACAATGACGAGTCATAGCCCAGACTTTTTATGCTTCCCTGAATACCCACTGTCCCACCGATAATAAATTCCTCACCCCAGGTTTGGTCCCGCCGCATTTGCCCGCCATCTACGCCGATATAGTAGCTGGCGTTGATATCTCGCACCGGGTGATAGAGTGTATTTTGCAGGTAGTAACCGCTGTTTCCCGTCAGGCCAACGCTATTTTCAAACCCACGAACGCTCCAGCGATCCCCTATCGTTATTTGATCCTGGAGGGTCAACTCACGCGGCGCGTATTGCGCAAAAAAAAAGGCGCTATATACGTTATTGCTAAACTGTCGGGTATAGCGACTTTCAACATTAACCCGCTGACTGACGGGGCTGACATCGCCATAGACCATATCCGGCGTTTTTTCGGCACCGAACCCGGTGACAAAACGCTGCCAGGATAAGGTGGAATCCCAGTTTGCATTCACCAGCTGCTGCGTGTAATTCACACCAAACTTGACGTTATCCATGTCACGCTTCTGCAAGACAAGCTCTTCGCCATTAATGGTATAACCGGATTTTCGCCGAATCAGCTCGGCACTCCACGTCACCTTCCGGCTTTTATCCCGGTAGACCGTACGCGACGCCTTGACGCTGCCGTACTCACTCTTTCCGGCGTAATCTACCGAGGTGTAATAGAGCGGTATCGCCTGCCGCGAACGACTGCCGCTGTAGAACAGCGAATAGTTCCAGTAGCCTACCGGCAGGGCATAGTAACCACTTACACTCTGGTACTGCCCCGTCGTGCTCTTCGTTCCTGCCAGATAAAACAGGTCACTAAAGCGGGCGGTGTTGTATAAATATCCCACCACTGAGGCCAGGTATTCTCCTGTCGCTTTATCGCCCCAGTTGTTATAGCTCGCCCGCACGCTCCACTGCTTTTCCCGGTTGGTGGTGATGCGAATCGTGCTATACCCGTGCTTCGTACCCGGTTCAATATTGATCTTCACATCCACGCCGGGTTCTTGCTGCAGGTTTTCCAGGCCCTGCTCGATATCGCGAATATTCAAAATGTCTTCTTTCGCAAACGGCAGCATCCATGGATTAATATCATTATGCTCGACAATAATTTTTTCTATTTTCCCGGCATTCACATCAAGCTTCAGCGTGCCGGAGGAAATATCCTGCGAAGGAATAGTGATACGGGTCGTGATGTAACCGGCATCAATATAAAAATCTTGCAACGCGGTGGCAATTTTCACCACACCGATGCTGCCAACGCAGCGTCCGAGGATCTCTTTTTTAACCGCTTTTTCGGTTTTACGTTTCAAAAAATCATTATCAAGAACAAGCGCCTTTAGGGTAAAACAGTTTTCCTCCTCCGGTAGTTTATCCAGTCTGAATACTTTACGTTCGGTGCTGGAGAATACATCCTGCCGATACACCTTTTGTTCTTTGAAAGCATTCAGATCTGCATTTTGCTGCTGTTTAATCAGAGTAGAAATGTCGTCAACCGCAAACAATTGAAAAGACATCACCAGCAATAACAGTAAAAATTTAAATCGCAGTTCCATTCACTTTCTCAGAAAAAAAGGCAGCAGGGTCTCGTTCTGACTTTGCGCTATCAGGCGATAGCTGCTGCCTTTTGTTACACCTTATCGATTACATACCAACAATGGTGCCAGTATTGGTTACTTTATTGGTAATCAGTTCCATACCGTATAAGCCACCGAATACGGCATCCTGACCGCTGTTTGTCACGTTATTCGCCGCGACACCAGCAACGCCATAAGACAGCATATTGAGGTAGTTATAGATATTCCCTGCCGTTTTCACAGACAGCGTATAATCGCTCACAATATTACCGCGGTTGGAAATGTCGGCACCGGCATTCAACGCGATATTCTGAGCAAGAATATTACTGTTGCTGTTATTGGTAATGTGACGCTGAGTATCCATTTTCAGATTGGTACCCGCGACGATGTCTTTGAAGTTCTCAACACCGTTCAGGGCATTAATTGTCAGCGCGTTATCTGCAGAAAGCGCATTGCGGTTATACAAAGTACCTTTCAGCACGTTGACGTTCACATCGCCTTTACCGCTGATCCAGCCGTAGTTGGTGACGCTGTTATCCACAGTCAGATTAAGATTCTTATCTGACGCGATAACGCCGGTCGCGGTGTTGTTAGCCATGCTGCCATCGCTGTAGTTGCTCAGCGAACCCGCTGTCACGTCCAGGTTGCCCGCACTCCAGAGGGTCGCGTAGTTGTTGTAGAACGTGCCTGCCGCTTTGACGATCGCATCGGCGCCGCTCACCAGCATCGCACGGGTGTTATCCAGCGTCCCTTTAGACAGCACGCTCAGCGCACCGTTATCCGCGATGATGCTGCTGTTGTTGTTGTAGACGTTCTGCCCGGAAACAGACACACCTTCTCGGCCAATCATGCCGCCAACATCGCCCGTCACACCAAAGGTTTCGCCGTGATAACGAACAAAGTTGTTACCGTCGCGGTTTTCAACATTTCCGGCCGCATTCACGGACAGCTTTTTGTTCGCCACGATCATTGCGGTGTTGTTATACACCGTTGATTTCGTCTCAACAGCGACATTCTCACCCGCAATCAACCCGTTGTTGTTATCCACGATGTTGGCTGAAAGTTTGATATCACCGGCCTGAGAAAGCAATGAACCACGGTTGTTGTCGAAATACCCCATCAGCGCCAGGTCGATATTGCCGTAGGCAGCCGTCCGACCGTAGTCGTTATTCAGTCGGTTTGCCTTAAGAACGATATCGCTACCGGACTCGATTTTTCCGTAGTAGTTATCAACGGTTCCACCCGCGGTAATCGTCACATCGCCGGCCTCAGCGATGAGCTTACCGCGACTGTTATTCACATTGCCTGTCGCCGTCAGCGTCAAATTGCCGTCGGCTTTGATCGTGGAGGCGTTGTTATCAATGTTATTGGCACTGAAGGAGGCATCGCCATAGCTGACCATATTCAGGTCGTTATAGAGATTACCTTTAGTGGTAATCACCATACCGTTGTCAGCGACGATGTTACCGCGGTTGTTGACATCATAGACTGCCGAGATCGTGACGCTATCGCCCACCATGTTGCCGTCGGAGTTGTTCGTCACGCCACGCTGGGTATTCACCGCCAGAGCGCCACCCGCAGCGATGTTTTTCTGGTTTTCAACACCCGACTGAGCAGAAACCGTCAGCGATTTCTCAGCGGAGAGCGTATTACGGTTGGTCAGGGAGCCGTTCAGAATGTTCAGGATGGCATCACCCAGGCTGCTGATCCAGCCATAGTTGGTCACGCTGCTCGCCACATTCATCGTCAGATCGCTATCAGCCGCAATCACCCCCGTCGCATTGTTGTCTTCGAGCGCGCCGTTGCTGTAGTTGCTCAGGCTGTTGGCCTCGATCGCCAGATCGCCCATGCTGTAGGTGGTGGAATAGTTGTTATTAAACGAACCACCCGCCTTGATAGACGCATCTCCACCGCTCACCAGTAACGCGCGAGAGTTATCGATGTTACCTTTTGCCTGTACTTTCAGCGGGCCATTTTCAGAAATGATACGGCTTTGGTTGTTGTAAATCGTGTTCCCGGACAGCGAGACGCCTTCTTTACCAACCATGCCGCCATTCTGCTGAGGCATGCCGAAGTAGGTACCAAATGCAGAGCCGAAATCCGTACCGTAACGGTTTTCGATGTTATCGCCTGCAGTAACGCTCAATACCTTACTGGCAACGATGAACGCGGTATTGTTATTAACCCCGGCATTGGCATTAATGGTGACGTTTTGTCCCATAATGAAGCCACCGCGGTTGTTCAGGGCATTTGATGCCAGGGCAACATCACCTTCTTCAGAACTGAATACGCCAATGTAGTTGGTGATATTTCCACCCACTTGCGCGCTCACGCCGGTACGGCCCGCTACACCGCCGTTGTCGTTACGCATGGAGGCGGCTTTAGCAATCACTTTGCTGTTGGAGTTCAGCTTGCCGGAGTAGTTATCAATCGTGCCGGCACTTTCGAGGGAGATATCGCCATTCGACGCCATCTGCCCACCGTTATTATTGATGCTGTTCGCGGCAATCTGCACGCCCTTCTCAGCAATAATGCCTAACGAGTCATCGCTGGCCGTATCGGCGGTTTTGGTCGCGCCGTTATTAACCGTACCTTTCGCGGCAATCTTGGTGAAACCACCCGCAGAACGGATCATGCCTCGGTTGTTATCGACGTTACCGCCGCTCACAACGTTCACATCACCGAGGGCGTCAACTAAACCGCTGTTGTTGTTAACAGCAGCAGATTCAAGGCCAACATAACCGCCCTTGATCTGGCCGTTGCTGTTATTCAGGGTGCCGGTTTTTAACGCCACGATCCCGGCTTCAATACCGACAGTCTTCCCTTTACCGTAGTTGGTTAAGGTGTTGTTGTTGGTATCAACAGCCAGCATGCCCGCTGCGGCCATTTTACCGTTGGTGTTATCAATGGCGCCGCTATTGACGTAGAGGTCGCCCATCGTCGAAATGTTGCCAGAGCGGCTGTTGACGAGGGTATTTTTGTTGGTGTCCAGCGCAATGGTACCGACGGACGTAATATCCCCGGTGGTGTTGTTCAGTGCGCCATTGGTTTTAATATTGATCTGACCAGAGGACTCAATGCGCGCGTTGTTATTCAGCAGTTGACCGTTAGCGTCAATATTTACGCCGTTAACGCCACCCGCAATAATGCCCTGGTTACGCACGCCCACACCGCTTTCGGTGCTGACGAGGGTGATCTTGTTAGCATACATCCCGCCCAGGGCAGCCACGTCAATGCTGTTGGCATTACGAATGCCAGCCGCAGTAACAGAGCCGGTGACCTGACCTGCCGCGTTGACGTAGTTATTACCCGCCACAACGTTCAGCTCACCCGCGCTCACTTTGTCAGTGACCACCACATTACGGGACAGAATTTCTGTCGGGCTGGCGTTATTCAGTTTACCCAGCGTAATGGTGCCACCATTGACAGAATAACCGGCTAACTGATCGTTCTGAATATCCGGCGTACCGGTTGTCAGGGTCAGTTTACCGGTGTTAATGGAGCCGCCACCATTAACGGTAATCCCGTTCGGGTTGGCAATGATTAAATCAGCTTTATCGCCCGCCACTTCCATCATACCGTTAATAGCAGAGGCATTTTTAGAGGTGACTTCGTTCAGGATGACTTTCGCCGACCCGGAGGTCAGATTGCTGTTCCCCTGCACCTTACCCGCCAGCACGGTGTTGGATTCAGTCGTGCTGTTATTGAAGATAAGCCCATTCTTATCAACGTTTAACTTGTCATACACATTATGAGAAAGCCCCTTATCGTTGGCTTTATTAATGTTAATGACGGGCACATTTCCGGCCGAATACACCACGCCGTTCTTGATGTTAATCTCTGCTGTGTGCGCAACAAATGGCAGAGCGAGCAGAACAGAAGCAGCAACGGGATGCCACTTCAGCTCCAGCTGAAAGACTTTATTTTTTTTACTATTCATTTAATCGACTCTTTATTACGGAATTATTACATTTTTCAAAATATAACATCACCACTCTAAATAATTACTTCATATCCGTTGATTGCTTTTGGTCCCTCCTGTCACTCCCTGATGGTTCATTAATTTAGATTTTTAAGAGCATTCCTTGACATTAATTCTGGCATTTTTATTCTGAACTGGCATTCAGACTGCACCACATAACGGGAACTTTTAATTAGGAACTCGTCATCAGGTCTTCGGAATTTTATACATTCCAGACCTGTCAATACGTATTCATTAAAGAACAGAGATGAATTATTCCTGGTATGAGTAATCGCCATAGCTATAAGAGGCTGAAGCCCGCTTCTCAACACCGTTGAATATCACACCCTGGATGGCGATACCGTTTTGATCAAATCGACGCAGTCCCGCTTCAACCTCCTGGATCGAGTTCTGTTCGAATCTGACGACCATCAGAGACGTTGAGGCGAAACGGCCAATGATCGCGGCATCCGTGACGCTCAGAATCGGTGGCGTATCCAGAATAATGACATCGTACTGGGCTGAACAGGCGTCAATCAGCGTTCGGAATTTCGGCGTCATAAACAGCTCGGCAGGGTTGTTGACCATTCTTCCACGGCCAATAAAATCAACGCCCTGGTACTCTGTCTCTTCTATTACCCGGGCCACCTCCGCATCCGAAGATAAATAATCGGCAAGCCCGGCATGGCCGTCCGTTTGCGAGAAGATACTGTGCAAATAGCCCCTTCGCAGATCGCAGTCAATCACCAACACCCGGGTGCCGGCCTGCGCCATCAGCACCGCGAGGTTGGAACTGATGAAGGATTTACCCACCCCCGGTGAGGTACCTGAAATCATTAATATTTTGTTCTCCGCCTTCAGCATGGCGAAATGAAGGCTGGTCCGTAGCCCTCTTATCGCCTCAACCGCCAGCGAGGTGGGCGAAGATTTGGCTAACAGCTCGTCAGACTGGTAGGTTGTAATGGCACGGCAGCGTCTGCTCTTCGTCCGTTCAGGCGCCAGCGGAACGACGGCATGAACAGGAATACCCCGTTTTTCCAGCTCCGCGGGCTGTTTGATCCCTTTGATTAACATGTTGCGTATCAGAATCACGCCGGAGGCGAACAGGAAGCCCGTCAGCGCCGACAGGATGACAATCAACAACTTTTTCGGTTTAACCGGCTTATGCTGGGTGACGGCATTGTCAATAATGCGAACATTACCCAGCGTACTGGCCTTATTGATATTGAGCTCATGCTGCTTGTTCAACAACAGCATATAGATATCATTTCCCATCTGCACATCACGGGTCATGCTCAAAATTTCCTGCTGCGTTCGCGGCATGGTGCTGATACGTTGATTAAGTTTCTCTTTTTCTTCCTGCAGGACGGCTCGTTTTTCTGACAGTGCTTTATAAGCCGGATGCGAACGCTTATATAGCTTTGAAATCTCGGCCTCTTTAAAGGTTAATTCATTCAGTTGGGTATCGATGGACACCACATTGTCGAGGATGAATTTAGCCTCCAGCGATAAATCAACCGACTCATTATTTTTTCTGAAATCATTGAGTTTATTTTCGGCCGTCACCAGATTGTTTTTAATTTGCAGCAATTGTTCATTCACGAAGGCCAGACTCTTGCTGGCCTCTTCTGACTTACGTGCAACATCCTGGGCAAGATAATTGTGGCTGATCGTTTCAAGAATTTTGCTGATCATCACCGGATCGGAACCGGTCATGCTGAGATGAAGCATCCCATTGCCACCGGATTTTCCATCCACCACCAGGTTGTTTTTGATCTCATCAATCACCGAATATTCATTGTGTTTACGTAAAATGAAGACGGTATTCTGCGTCAGTTCGGCATGTTCAATCATAAAATCAATGCCGTGCGCGTGAAGCGGGACGCCGACGTTACCCTGCAACACGGTCTCGCCGACCTGCAGGGTGTAGTCACCCGCCATCGTGATAGTCAGGATCATCGCTTCGTTCAGGAACGCCTCGGGCACGGCCAGGGTTGAAATCTCAATCTTACCCGTCGGTTTGCCAAACAGGCGCAGGAGCAGCGCATTCGCAAACGGATAGCGTTTCTCAGTCACGGAGATATCCAGCGCCAGATCGCGCACGGTTTTGCCAATCACCATCCGCGATTTAATTAACGAAATCTCTGATTCTGAAGCGACGCCGGAGCCTTCAGGCAGCATTGTGGATAACTTATTTAAAAGCCCCGTAGAAGCATTTTTCTCAACCTGAATTAATGCATCACTTTTATAGACGGGCGCTAAACTGTAAGCGATAACAATGCCGAACGCGATAAACAGTAATGTTGTCACCGCTATCCAGACCTTACTGTAATATAACACTTTAAGGATTTGGAAAAGGTCAACATCCTCCTCCCGCGGAACATTATCGGTTTGCGATTTGCTAATGTGTTTGTCAAACATGCTCTAATCAGCCTTGATTATTTAACCTGCTGGAAAACCCTGACCCATTCTTCAGCAGCGGAAAAAAGTTGTTGAAAAATAACACCTGAAATATCTCGTCCCCGACGATAAGGATCAGCGATCTCCAGTTGCTGGAGCCAGTAGCCGAATAAAAATGTCTTTCCCCGGGATTCCATTGCCAGGCGGGTGACGGCTTCAATATGATTTTGCTCCATGGCCAGAATCAAATCATATTCGCGACACATCAACGGCGTGAGTTGTTTTGCACAATGGCCCTCTAATGAAAGGCCATACTCGCGGGCCGTCTCTGCCATTACAGGATCGGCCGCCTCACCTGTTAACGCAGCAATTCCGGCTGAATCCACCTTCATATCGGGCAAGCGTGAACGCAAAAGGCGTTCCCCCACCGGGGAACGACAGATATTGCCTGTGCAGACGACAAGAATGGACTGGTATCTTCCATTCATATTAATTACTCCAGTTCCTGATGAAGCGCGTCGTTTCCGTCAGGCTGTAGACACCACTAATGGTGGGCATTAATTGATTAATGACTCTGTTCCAGCGAGAAACAGGCGCAGTCGTCACATACACAATATCGTACGGCTTGAGCCTGAATTCTGTTCCAAGCACCAGCGCCGTCGCATCCCGGGCATCAAGCTGATAAATATTTGCCTGCTTTCCTTTTGCCGCATCCGGTTTGTTTTCCGAGCGGATCACAAAGATACCGCTGGCATCACTGGTTAATTGATTCATTCCCTCCGCATTGCCCAACGCTTCCGTCAGGGTCATGCCAGAACGATCCATCTTCAGGGTGGTTTGCTTCACGACATCCCCCATGACAAAGACCTTTAATTCATCATTGCGAGGGATATACAGAATATCGCCGGCATAGAGCAGCTTATTCTGCTGCAGATCGCCGTATTGCATTAACGCCTGCAGGGAGATAATTGATTTTTTACCGCCCTGGGTTAAAACCGCGTTGCCCCAGTCCGCATTTTCAGTCAGCCCACCCGCCAGATTAACCGCATCAATAATGGTCAGTGGAACGTTGGTGATGGGCTGCTGCCCGGACTGATTAACTTCGCCTGAAACATACACCTTTTGAGAACGGAATGCGGCAATCCCCACATCAACCTGTGGGGACTCAATGTATTTCGCCAGGTGTTCAGCGATCAGCTCCCTGACTTCGGTGACCGTTTTATCCTTAACATGGATTTTCCCGATGTAGGGGTAAAATATCGTGCCGTCTGAATGCACCCAGTTCCCCGTATCGCTGGCGCTACGGTACTGGCCGGACGGGGTGGTGAGCTCAGGGTGTTCCCACACCGTAACCATGATGATATCTCCGACACCAATGCGGTATTCATACGCTTCAAGCCGTTTATTCAGCTCCGCATTGGCGTGAGCGACCACCACGTTCTCCCGTAATTTTTCAATCAGCGCCGGGGTTACAGGATAAACGTTAACCTTTACATCATTGAGGTTCTCGGGATCGGGTGTTTCGACCACCGTTTTCCCGGCGGTATCAATATGACTGCCAGGCGTGATCTGACACCCCGCCAGTAAAAATAGCGTGGTGAAAATAAACAGAACTGAAAATTTTCTCATACTTTTCTTTATGCCATTTCAGGGAAATGACATTTCCTTATAATTAATCAACCACCCGTGGTGTTGCAGAGAGAATGAAGAGTGGAACCCGCAATTGATTAAATGATAAACCTTAAAAGTATGCCTGTCCTGCAGACGTAGAGTAATCCTACCCACAGACGTCTCTTTCTTACCATTAATATAAAGCAAGACCAAAATGGCGGATACGTAAACAATTCCCATTTATGTGGGGAGTATTCTCAAATAATAAGCCGGCGACATCGTGTAAAATGAAAATATATACATACCGTATCATAAGCTCGATAGCATGCAAATCTTAGGCTAAAAAGAGACGTGCTGAATAAATTAACCAAAGGGATAACCATGGATACGTCGCGAGTCATACTATCAAGATGTCATTTCAGCAATATCGGATTGCGTCACTTGCTTTCCGGCATGTTCAAAAAAGAAGAGATTATCTCTTTTTATAATCAACATCATTTATATGACTGGGCAAAAGGTATCAAAAAAGATAATTTTTTTACCTTATACCTGGTACTTCCTGACTCCATTTATAGCAACATTGTCTATTTTCAGTGGCTTATCTCACTCCAGCGAAAAACAAATCTCCGCGCGCCTGAAGAAATCATCATCGCCTACCACTCAGACTTTTTCCCGGAGCTTTTCGCCTGCATTTGCTCGCACTATAAACATCGCCTGGTGAACATCAATAATCTGACCAACGATGAGATTGTCAAAAAAATGCATACCCAGCGCCATCCCAGTAAAAGTGGGGTGGTCAAAAGATACATCGAGCTAACGCATATGGAGTTCTGTGTGTTAAAGCTGATGATCTCGGGCTATACCATTGATGACATCAGTACCTTATATAACATCAAACCGAAAACCACGTACACCTACAGCAATAACATTATGAAACAGCTGGGGTTTAACTCGTTAAAGAAAATTTACTCCTGCGGTGAAATCATTAGATCATCGATTGAGCATGAAATAATAAGAGAAAAGAAAAAATACTACAGCCTTGCCCGCATCCAGATGTACGAACCGCAGACTGCTTAATACCTCATACCCTGTTACACCTCTCGCTGTGTCTTCAAAACCCGTTGCAATTCTCCAAAAAAAATACGGAAAGCATTTCTGCAATCCGTATTTTTTGTTTCTACGCGAACTTAGTGGCTTTTCACTAAAATTTCTACGCGGCGACTGTTGACGTTACATCCTGCCGCCTGTTGGCTGGCCGAAGTCCCGCAGCCTTCGGCACTTTGCGCGACCCCCATGCCCGTGGTGTTATTGATCAGCTCCGGTTTAATGCCTTTGGCAATCAGTAACGAACGAACGGTATCGGCACGTGCTTCAGACAAACGCTGGTTAGCCTCACGGCTGCCAATCGCGTCGGTATACCCCACAATCTGGATCTCCCGAACGTTATTTGCTTTTCTGGCGAATTTCACCACCTCGTCAAGCTTATTGCGCGACTCCGCAAAAATTCCCGCCGCATTACTGGCCGCAAAGCGGAACAGAATTTGCTCCTGAATAAGCACCACGCCGGTATTATTCACGTAATCACACGCTTTTACCTGCGACGCACGGTTAATGATTTTGCTCTGTTTATGCATGTTGCTCAACAGAGATTCAGCCCGTGAACGCTCTTCCAGTGCCGCCGTATTTCCTGTCGTGCCTGGATTAACCTGAATAAAATAGGTTTGCGCACTCTCGGTGCTGAGCTGCTGCAGGGGGTTTTGTTTGCCCTGATAAGTGGGATGATCGTTGAACCAGGACTCCACCGCATGCGCGCCTGGCGCGGCGCACAGGACGGTAAATTGCCCTGGCAACAGCACCGACTGCAGCTCGCGATCGACATAAATTGTCGCGGGTACGCTCCCCTCAGGGTAATAAACCACAATCTGCGCCAGTTCAGGGGTAACATCAGCTACAGGACGATATGGCTGAGGCGCCGCCTTTTTAGATACCGGCTTTGTCTCTGCCGGTATATCGATGACATGCTTCACTCTTTCCGCTGACAATGCAGCGCTGGATATGAATACGCTGAGCGCGGCAGTAATCGCACACGCCAGGTTTATTTTTTTAAACTTATTAAGGGTTACTTTCATTTATCCAATTCCCGATTAACCCAGTGATTGACTGTGTAACAACGATATAAAGATGTGCGCAGAAAGCCCGCCATCCGAAGATGGCGGGTATTGACTGGGTTACATCATGATTTGGTTATTCTGCAGCAGCGTCACCAAATCCGTTTGCACGTCGGCCAGCGTGACAACCTGCGTAAATCCATGTTGTCCGCCCTGACCGTCACGGTCGATACTGATCACGGTGTCATTACCCACAACCTCAACCTTGACGTAGTCAAGTACGCCGCGGGAGGAGTAATCCAGCTCCAGTTTTCCTTCGTCTTCGAAGAAGGAGACTGAACCTTTGTAGTCAAGCAGCTCGCTCATATCGAGCAGATCTGCATCGCTGTCTTTCACCAGATTACCCACCTTGAAGCCGTGGATCGTGTCGTGACCGTTGCCACCGGTACTGTCGTTGGTCATACCTGCCAGCACTTTGTACATCAACGTATCGTTGCCGCCGTTGACCAGATAGAAGGCGTCGTTACCCCCACGTCCTTCAAACACGTTATTCGCGGAGTTATCCGTAAACGTGTCCTGCTGGCTGGAGCCTACAAGACCCTCAATGCTGAGGAGCTTATCGGTACCATTACCGGTTGCAGTACCTGTCCACAGGTTCGCGTTGATGGCCGTTGTTGAACGGCTATAGTCAACGACGTCCATGCCGGCTTTTTCACTCCAGACTGGCTTACCGCTCACAATCTGGTTCCAGCCACCGCCACCGTTGTAGGTGTCGTTGCCTGCCGAACCGAAGAAGGTGTCGTTATAGCCGGTACCGATGGTGCCACTGTTACCGGTGGTATTGTTCGCGGCAGTGCCGCTTTCCGCCGTCAGTACGTAGGAGTCATGGGCTTTACCTGTTGTCAGGCCACCCCAGTTCTCATTCACCGTACCGTTGGTATAACCACCGATGCTGCCCGTTGCGCCAACGTGATCCGCTTTACCGTCGGTAATGCGCAGCATCTGCACGGAGTAAACTTCGTTCGGATCCAGTCCGAAGAAGCTCACCAGCCCCATGCTGTTGCTGGAACCGGAGGATTGCGGGTTAATCAGCTGGGTTGCCACAAGCTCGCCCGCGGAGTTATAGAGCTTCACGGTGTTGCTGTAGAAGGTATTGATGCCGTTACCGTCAACAATACGGATCTGCAGGCTCGTGCCGTCCGCCGCGATGTTGGTGTTTTTCACCAGCAACGTGCGTGCCGCGTCGTCTCTTGCCACAACATCGGCATCTGCCCCAGAACGGTACAGTACCAGGTCCATCGAACCGTCCCAGTCGTAGTCAAGCGCCACGGCACCGGTCAGGTTGTTAAACGTCGTGCTCCCCGTCAGGCTGACTTTATTGGTACCCCAGTTGTTACTACCGGTATTGGTATACAGCATCGGCGAGCCAGTCACGCCAGAGCGTGGCACTTCGATGATGTCCATCTTACCGTCGTGGTTCCAGTCCACTGCCAGCGACGTGCCGCCGTCAACATTATCGCCAAACCACAGTGCCTGGCTGTCAGTTGCATTGAGCTTGCCGGTACCATCGTTGAGATAGATGCGGCTCTCATCGCTGTTACTACCGCCCTTCGATCCTCGACTCAGGAACAGATCCAGCCAACCATCGTTGTTGTAATCTGCATAGGTCATGGAGATTGACAAGTTACCGTAGTCTTCATGGCCATCGTCACGGAACACGTTCGTGTAGTAGCCAACTTCACCGAAGTTAGTCTTCGACGTTCCGGTTGTCTGGTTATACAAAATACCCAGACCACGTGAGTTGTTACCGACGAGGTTGCCAGCGCCGTTGTAGTCGATATGTGCCGTAATATCTACGGTACCGTTGTTATCGATATCCACAGCGCCCACCTCGTGCAGCACACTCAGTGACGCTGGCAATGCCCCGCCAGGATGTCCGTCAGAGAAGCCGGCATTATCCTCGTAACTCAGCGTGCCCTGCGTATTCTTGATGAACGAGATGGAGTCCGCTTCTGAGTCACCCAGCACAAAGTCCAGATAACCATCACCTTCACGGTCATAGGAAATCACGCCGCCGAGGTGGTTCAGGGTACCCTGATCCAGCGCCTTCGCAGAGTAACTACCGTCAGCGTTCTGCAGCCAGTAGGCGGTACGACCCGCGTTACTGTAGCTACTGATCTGAGACATTACGTCGGCATAGCCATCGCGGTTGATGTCCGCAAAGGCTGCGGAGTTAACATAACGGCTGTAGGACGTGCTATCTACGTTGTAACCCGCACCGTTGTCAGTTGACGGCTGTGCAAGGTACGTTGAATCGTAGTCTTCACGCGTGACGGAGTCATAGACACGTCCGGCGTTCGCGGTTGTCGTACCGGAAGTGCCACGGGCACTCTGGAAGAATGACCACAAACCGTCCTGACTGATGGTCACCGCAGCGGCGTTCAGACCACGGCTATCTGCATCGGTCGTTCCCCCCCAGGTTTGTTCAATCAGCGTACTGCCGCCACCTTCGGTGACACCTGTACTGGTGCTGGCGCTCATGCTTGAGCGGTTACCCGCTTCATCCCAGACCACAAAGGCCAGGTTATGTGCGCCAGAAGGCAGCGACGTATTCAGACTCCAGGAGCCGTCAGCGTTAGCCTTCACGAAGCCAATGACCTGATCCAGACCTTCCTGATAGGTCCCGTTGTTGTTCACATCACTCACCAGCGAGACAATCGCCCCCGCTTCAACACGGCCGTACTGACCACTGGAGAAGGTGAACGAATCTCCTGTGGTGGTGTGCTGCGGCACATCTGGCGCCCCGGTAATACCGTTCGGAGAATCCAGATCGATAACCACGTTGTAGCTATCCGCAAACTTCGTGTTCGTACCTGGGTTGCCCGCAACGTCAATTACCTGCAGCTTGAAGCTGTGAGTAGTGCTTGCTGTCGCTTCCGGCAGTACATAGCTCCAGCTCTGGCCGTTAAGTGCCAGCGTTTGCCAGGTTTTGCCGTTATCCAGGGAGATCTGCAGATGCTCACCCGCCTGTAGCGCCGCGCTCAGGTTACCGCTGATGGTCACCGTACGGTCACGGGTGACCATGTCGCTGTTGGTTGCTGTCGCAGCATGGCTGAAGTGATCACCTGTCGTCAGACCATGGCTGGTATCGGTGGTGACTTTGGTGGTCGTAGACAGACCATTCATGTCACTGCCGCCTGTTGCCACCTGCAGCGCCTGAGAATCGGTGCTGCCGACGTTACCAGCGTTATCCACCACGCGAGCCTGGATGGTATAAGCCCCATCATTCAGCGGCGTGTTCTGCATATCCACAGTCCAGGATGTACTGGTCACCGTTGAGGCACGCGTCCAGGTTGCACCGTTGTCGAGGCTAATCTCAACCCATTCGTCAGCCTGCAGGGCTTTAGTCAGCTGACCGTTAATCAACAGCGTGTTATCGCTGGTGACGAAGTCAGTATCTGATGCCCCCCGGTCTTCTGAAATAGAGCTGATGTTGATCACTGCGTCAGAGACGGTGGTATCGACAACAATCGTCCAGGTATTGCTCGGCGTACTGATGTTGCCAGCCGCATCCGTAGAGGTTGCCACCAGATTCCAGGTGCCTTCAGCCAGCTTGTTCGCATCGCTGATTTGCAGCGTCCATTGACCCGTCGTGCTATCGGCAACGGCGGTACCCAGCAGAATGCGCGTTGTCGCATCCACCTGATGGTACACATTCACCGTACTTCCCTTCTCCGCCGTACCGGTAATTTCCGGCGTGGTGTCGTTGGTTGGCTTGCCGTGGGCAACGGAACCCTGAACCGGGTTAACGTCATCCAGCACATTCGTAATAACCGGTGCGACAGGCGCAACCGTATCCACCACCAGATCGAAGTCAATCGGCGTGAGTGGGTTATTGGACGGATCGGTCCCGGTAATACGCAGCGTATGCGCGCCATCTTTCAGGCTGCTCAGCGGCGTGAATTCCCAGTTACCGTTGGCATCCGCTTTCACCGTGCCAAGCTGAACGCCACCGACGTCGGTGATGATAATGGTGCTGCCTGCCGTCGCCTTACCGACCAGCTGTACCTGGCTGTCGTTGGTAACGTCACCCTCGCGAAGCACGCGTGAACCACCCGCTTCCTGGACGTCATCCACCACCTGCAGCAGTTGCAGATAGCTTGCGCCCGTGGAGACGTTGACAGTGATATCATCCACGATCGCGCTGCTGTTACCCGCCGGATCCGTTACCTGGGTCGCGAACTGGTGTTCACCATCCGCTAACGGCGTGGTTGGCGTGTACTGCCAGCTACCATCAGTGTTCGTCACAACAACCGAACCAATCGCCTGGCCGTTATCGTAAATCGTGACCGTACTGCCCTGCTCCGCTTTACCGGTGAAGGTCGGCTTGTTGTCGTCGGTGGTCATACCGTCGGTTAACTGACCTTTCCAGGCACCCTGATCGTCAGCCACCTGCAAACCGGAGACCGGATTTGGCGCTGTTGAATCAATGGTGAGGGTGAACGAACCACTGCGATCGCTCTCCTGACCTGCGCTGTTGGTATTGGTCACCGTAAAGGTGTAATTACCGTCAGCCAGCGCTGGTGATGGCGTAAAGCTCCAGGTGCCATCGCTGTTCAGCGTCGTCTTACCGACAACCTCAGTACCGTTGTAGATGGTGATCGTATCGCCTGCAGCACCGTCCGCCGTTCCTTTCAGGGTCGGCGTGTCGTCTTTGGTCAACGCATTGTTGGCCAGGTTGATAACGGTGGTGCCGGTATCGTCCAGAACATTAACGATCGCTGGCGCATCCGGCGTGTCGGACATAATGACGTCATAGCTGTCAGCCGGTTTCGCCACGTTGCCAACACGATCGGTTTCCGTCACGGTCAGTTTGTTGATGGAGTCGCCATACAGAGACTCAGATGGCGTCAGTTCCCATTTACCATTCTTATCAACTGTGGTGGTACCCAATATCTTCGTGTTGCCGTCTTTATCCGTGGTGTAGACGGTAATGACGTTGCCCGCTTCCGCACCCGAGCCACGAATCACCGGACGTGAATCGTCCAGAACGCCGCCATCCGCAACAATCCCCTGAACGTTACCCACGTTATCCGTTACGGAATCGATGGTCACTTTGCTCGCATCCGGCGCGGTGTAGTCGGTGGTCAGAATGAAGTCCGCAGACTTGTCACTGACGTTGCCGGCTTCATCCGTGGCCGTCACGTAGAAGGTGTTTTTGCCTTCCGGTAACTTGCTGCCCGGCTTGAAGTTCCACGCGCCGCTGCTGTTCGCAGTGACTGAACCCAGTAGGGTGCCGTCAAGGGTGTAAATATTGACGGTGCTGCCCGCTTCAGCCGTACCGTGCAGGATTGGCTGCGGATCGTCAGTGACATCGTTGTTGCTCAGATCGTCCTTGATCGTCCCCACCTGATCTTCCGCGTAATCGATACTCGGACGGTTCGGTGCTTTACTGTCAATTTCGAAGCTGAAGGTGCTGGAGGTATCCTCTTTACCCGTCAGATCTTTCGCGGTTGCCGTAATGTTGTGTACGCCATCGCCCAGATCGCTGGTAGGCGTAAATACCCAGTTGCCACTGGCATCGGCCTTGACGCTGCCCAACACCACGTTGCCATCCATGATGGTGACAGTGCTGCCTGCTTTCGCCTTACCACTGAATTCCGGACGCGCGTCGTCAGTGACGTCGTTCGCCTTCAGTTCGCCGGTGACCGTGCCTTTATCATCCATGACGCGAACGATGGTGACCGGAACGCTGGAGGTATCAAGCGTGACGGTAACACCGGCATTTTCAGCTCCCAGGTTGCCTGCTGAATCTTCAGCACGCGCGGTGAAGGTATATTCCCCATCCGCCAGTGAACCGGTGGTGTAAGACCAGTTACCGTTCGCATCTGCTACCGTCGTACCGTTTTCCTGGCCGTTCACATAGATGTGAACCACGCTGCCTGGCTCTGCTTTGCCGCTGATGGTCGGTGTCGCATCGTCAGTAGTATCGCCATTGGACAACGTACCGGTCTTCGGACCTTCGTTATCGCTCACGATAAAGCCAGTGACCTCACCCGGTGCGCTGGTATCCACCGTGATCGGGAAGCCGCCAGTCTGTGGGCTTACCTGACCAATGTCGTTAATGGCCTCCGCGACAAACGTATGAACGCCGTCCGCCAGTTTCGGCGTATTGAAGGTCCATTTGCCCTGGGCATCAGCCTTGGTTTCACCCAACAGGGTGGTGCCGTTCGGGCCGCCATAAATGCGAACCGTGACACCGGCTTCAGCCGTACCCGTCAACAACAGGGTGTCGTCGTTGGTTGTCGCATCCTTTTGTAATGGGCCGGTATGCGGCGCAACATCATCTTCCACACTGCTCAGGGTCGGTGGCAGCGGCTGACCGCCGGCATCGATCTGAATAATGTATTCCGGTGATGCCGCCGTGGTGTTACCCACGCTGTCGGTCTCTTTCACCGTCAGGTTGTAGGTCCCGTCAGGCAGGGCTTTCGTGACCTGAAGTTCCCAGGTACCGTCAGCCTGTACTTTAGCGGTGCCGATCACCTTGTCACCGTTGTAGACGGTGATGGTGTTGCCCGGCTCTGCGCCCGTTCCCTTGATCAGCGGCGTGTTATCGTCCGTCTTACCACCTGAGGCAATCGTCCCGGTTACGGAACCAAAATCATCCACCACATCGGTAATGCTCACTTTGCTGGCATCCGGCGCGGTGAAGTCCAGGTTAAGGACGAAGTCGTCCGACGCTGCACTGGTGTTGCCCGCCCTGTCGGTGGCCGTCACGTGGAAGCGGTGCTCGCCTTCCGGCAGCTTCGCCACCGGCGAGAAGCTCCAGGTGCCGTCGGCTTTCGCCGTCACTTCGCCCAGCAGGCCGTTCTGATCGTAGATCTTCACGGTGCTGCCCGCTTCCGCCTTGCCGCTCAGGGTCGGGGTCGGATCGTCGGTGCTGCTGCCGTTAGACAGTGCGCCCTGCACGCTGCCCACGTCGTCCAGCGCCGCGTCGATGGTCGGTTTCACCGGTGCATCGGTGTCGATGGTCACGGTCCAGCTGCTGCTGCTCGACTCATTGCCCATCGGGTCTTTCGCCGTGGCGGTGAAGGTGTGGTCGCCGCGGCCCAGGTCCACGCTCGGCGTGAAGCTCCAGGTGCCGTCTGCGCCCGCGGTGGTGGTGCCCAGCACGTTGCTGCCGTCCATGATGGTCACGGTGCTGCCCGCCTTCGCCGTGCCGCTGATTTGCGGACGGGTGTCGTCGGTTACCGCATTCTGGGACAGGCTGCCGGTCACGCTGCCGGTGTCATCGGTCACGGCGGTGATTTCCACCTTACCCGGGACCACGTCAACGGTGATGACCACGTGTGAGCCTTCCGGCCCGGTGTTGCCTGACGGATCGGTGACGGTGGTGGTCAGGTCGTGTGCGCCGTTCGCCAGCGGCTGGTCCGGGGTGTAGCTCCAGGTGCCGTCCGGGTTCACCTTCGCGGTGCCGATGACCTGGCCGTTGTCGATGATGTTCACCGTGCTGCCCGGCTCGGCCTTGCCGCTCAGGGTCGGGGTGTTGTCATCGGTGGTGTCGCCGCTCACGACCGGGCCCTGGTAGGCGCCGACGTTGTCGGTGACCAGCAGGTCAGAGGCCGCGTCCGGGGCTTTTGTATCGATAACGATACCGAAGCCGCCGGTTGGCTCACTGGTGCGGCCCACGCCGTCGGTGACGGTGGCGGTGAAGTTATGGCTGCCGTCAGAGAGCGCCGTATCCGGCGTGAAGCTCCAGCTGCCGTTGCTGCCCACGGTGGTGGTGCCAATCAGACGACCGTTGTCGTAGATACTGATGGTACCGCCCGCCACGCCGCTGCTGCCGCTCAGGGTCGGGGTGGTGTCGTTGGTGACATCGCCCTTCTGCAGGTAGTCCGCGTGCGGGGCCACGTCGTCATAGACGGTGTCCAGCGTCGGTGCCTGCGGCGGTACGGTGGCCACGTTGATGATGTACTCACCGGACGGACCGGAGACGTTGCCCACGCTGTCGGTCTCTTTCGCCGTCAGGGTGTACTTCCCGTCCGGCAGCGGAGTGGTCGGTTCGAGGGACCAGGTGCCGTCGGCCTGCACTTTCGCGGTGCCAATCACCCTGTCGCCGTTATAGACGGTGATGGTGTTGCCCGGCTCTGCGCCCGTTCCCTTGATCAGCGGACGGTTGTCGTCGGTTTCTTCGCCGGAGGCAATGACGCCTGCGGTGTTCACGTCGTCATAGACTTCGGTGATCGCCAGCTTGCTGGCGTCAGGCGCGGTGTAGTCGGTGATCAGCACAAAATCATCTGATTCCGGACTGGTGTTACCGGCCTTATCGGTTGCGGTGGTGGTGATATGGTGTTCACCCTCTGGCAGAGGTGTCGTTGGCGTGAACTGCCAGCCGCCATTTTCATCCACAACGGTAGAACCAATCAGTTCGCCGTTGTCATAAATATCGACACGGCTGCCCGGCTCAGCGGTACCGTTGAAGGTCGGGTTCGCATCATCGGTGGTGCTGCCGCTGCTCAGATCGCCACGGCTGGACCCGACATCATCCGTCGCAACACCTATCACCGGTTTTTCCGGTGCCACGGTATCAACAGAGATATCAAAGGACGGAGACGTGACGTCGTTACCCGCAGGATCGGTTGAAACTACGGTCAGGCTGTGATCGCCATCGGCCAGATCCTGTTCAGGGGTGAAGGTCCAGTTGCCGTCCGGATCCACCACGGTGGAGCCCAGTACATCGTCGCCATCCTTGATGGTCACAGTGCTGCCTGGCTTACCTTTACCGCTCAGTTCAGGACGCGCGTCATCGGTGACGGTGCCTGGTTTCAGGTTGCCCACGATCGGGCCCTGGTCATCCACCACTTCACCCACGGTGACCTGGTTTGGATCCGGATCGACGGTGAAAGAGATCCCCGGAGACGGTTCACTGGTATTGCCTGACGGATCGGTCACGGTGGTGGTGATTTCGTGATCGCCTTTGTCCAGCGGTTTCTCTGGCGTATAGGACCACTTGCCTTCGTCATCCACAATAACGGAACCAATCTTCTCGTCGTTATCGTAAATATCCACCGTGCTGCCCGGCTCGGCTTCGCCGCTCAGGGTTGGAGACTGATCGTCAGTGGTATCGCCTGAACCTACCGGCCCCTGCTTGTCGCCCACGTTATCATTGATAACGATATTCTCTGCCGGAGCCGGAGCCGCGGTGTCGATAACAATCGGGAAGGTTCCGCTGGTACGCGCGTTGCCCGCTGCGTCAGTCGCAGTGACGGTGAAGGTGTGCTGACCATCCGCCAGCGCGGTATCCGGGGTGAACACCCACTTACCGCTGCTGTCCGCCTTGACGGTACCAATCACTTTCCCGTTGTCGAGGATAGACACAACGTCGCCCGGTGCAGCGCTGCCGCTCAGGGTTGGGGTGGTGTCGTTGGTGGTTTCGCCTTTCTGCATTGGGCCGACGTGCGGCTCGGCGTTGTCCACCACGCTGTTGATGGACGGCTCGGTGCTGACCGGGATCAGAACAGTGATATCGTAAGGCGGTGCTTCACCCGCGACGCGGTTGCCAACGCCATCCTGGGTTTCCAGCGTCAGCTGATTAAGCCCTTCCACCAGCGGGGTATCGAGCGCCAGCGTCCAGTTGCCTTCATTGTCGACCACAGCTGAGCCCAGCAGATGTTTGCCGTTAGCATCCGTGCTGTAAACAAAGACGGTGCTGCCCGCTTCACCAATACCATTGATAACCGGTTTGCTGTCATCGGTGATTTCACCGCTGGCGACATTGCCCTGACGACCGCCGACATCGTCCATTACGGAAGTAATGCTCAGCACATCGCTGGTTGCCACCGGTGGCGTGTAGTCAGTCACCAGCACAAAATCATCCGATTCCGGGCCGGTGTTGCCCGCTTCATCCGTTGCGGTGGTGGTGATATGGTGTTCACCCTCTGGCAGAGGTGTGGTTGGTGTGAACTGCCAGGCGCCTTTATCGTCCGCAATCGTCGAACCGATGTGCTCGCCGTTGTCATAAATATCGACACGGCTGCCCGGCTCTGCGGTACCGTTGAAGGTTGGGTTTGCATCATCAGTGGTACCGCCGTTGCTCAGATCGCCACGGATTGTACCCACATCATCCGTTGCCGAACCCAGCACAGGTTTTTCCGGCGCGGTCGCATCAACGGTAATATCAAAGGACGGAGAGGTCACCTCGTTTCCGGCCGGGTCTTTGGAAATCACGGTCAGGCTGTGATCGCCATCGGCCAGATCCTGTTCAGGGGTGAAGGTCCAGTTGCCGTCCGGATCCACTACGGTGGAGCCCAGCACATCGTCGCCATCCATGATGGTCACGGTGCTGCCTGGCTTACCTTTACCGCTCAGTTCAGGGCGAACATCATCGGTCACGGTGCCTGGCTTCAGGTTGCCTACGATCGGCCCCTGATCATCCACCACTTCACCCACGGTAACCTGGTTTGGATCCGGATCGACAGTGAAAGAGATCCCCGGAGACGGTTCACTGGTGTTGCCTGACGGATCGGTTACGGTTGTGGTGATTTCGTGATCGCCTTTGTCCAGCGGTTTCTCTGGCGTATAGGACCACTTGCCTTCGTCATCCACAATAACGGAACCAATCTTCTCGTCGTTATCGTAAATATCCACCGTGCTGCCCGGCTCGGCTTCGCCGCTCAGGGTTGGAGACTGATCGTCGGTGGTGTCGCCGGAACCTACCGGTCCCTGCTTGTCGCCCACGTTATCGTTGATAACGATATTTTCCGCCGGAGCCGGAGCCGCGGTGTCGATAACAATCGGGAAGCTGCCGCTGGTGCGCGCGTTGCCCGCTGCGTCAGTCGCGGTAACGGTGAAGGTGTGCTTGCCATCCGCCAGTGCGCTATCCGGGGTGAATGCCCACTTCCCGTTGCTGTCCGCCTTGACGGTGCCAATCACTTTCCCGTTATCGAGGATGGAGACGGTATCACCCGGCGCCGCGCTACCGCTCAGGGTCGGGGTGGTATCGTTGGTCGACTCGCCTTTCTGCAGCGGGCCAACATGTGGCTCTGCGTTGTCCACCACGCTGTTGATGGATGGCGCGGTACTGACCGGGATCATGAGGTTGATGTCGTAAGATGGCGCATCGCCCGCTACGTGGTTACCCGCCGGATCCTGTGTCTCCAGGGTCAGCTTGTTCAAACCTTCCGTCAATGGGGTGTCAGGCGTCAGGCTCCAGGTGCCATCGCTGCCCACAACCGCTGTACCAATCAGGTGTTTGCCGGAAGAGTCGGTAGTGTAGACAAAGACGGTGTTCCCTGCTTCACCGATACCGCTGATGAGCGGTTTGCTGTCATCGGTGATTTCACCATTGGCCACATTACCCTGACGATCGCCTACGTCGTCCACTACCGCGGTAATGTTCAGAACATCTGCTGAAGCATCAGGCGCGGTAGTGTCAACTTCAAACTCCAGCGCTTCCGAGGGATCGCTGGTGTTGCCTGCCTTATCCGTTTGCGTAACGGTGATGCTGTGATCGCCTTCACCCAGAGGTTTCTCTGGTTTCAGCGTCCAGTTGCCTTTATCGTCAATGACGGTTGTGCCAAGCACTTCGTCACCATCATAGATGGTCACGGTATCGCCCGGTTCGCCTTTACCGCTGAATACCGGACGGGTTTCGTCCGTGACGTCACCGCCTTTCAGCTGGCCCGTAATCGGCCCGGTATTATCCTGGGCATCGGCCATATCCGGTTTAGCCGGAGGTGTGGTATCGACAATAATCTGAATAGGGTCAGATGGATCACCGACATTACCCAGCGGATCTTCCTCAACGACGACGACATTATGTTCACCCTCGGCAAGTTCATCCTTAGGTGTAAATGACCACTTACCTTCGTCGTCGACGATAACCGAGCCAATCTCTTTATCATTATCTTTGATAACAATGGTATTACCCGGGGTTCCCTCGCCGCTGAAGGAAGGCTGACTGTCATCTGTCACATCACCCGGTTTAAGAGGGCCTGTTACTGGACCGGTATTGTCAATGACATCAGGCGTTTCGGCTTTTCCTGGAGGTTCGGTCAGAACCATAAATTCACGATCGTCCGAAGGCTTGCTGACGTTACCCGCTTTATCCGTCTGGCTGACCGTGATGCTATGGCTGCCATCCGCCAGGTTTTCGGAAGGTTTGAAATACCAACGACCATCGTCGTTAACGGTGGTTTCGCCAATCTTTTTACCGTTATCGTAAATGGTGATCGTCGCGCCCGCTTCACCGGTGCCGCTCATTTCCGGTTTTGGATCGTCGGTGTAGGCGTCTTCAAGGATCTCGCCGGTGACTTTACCCACTTTATCCATGATGTGTTCAATCGTCGGCGCCTTCGGCGCGATCGTATCGACGACGATGACAATCGGATCTGACGGAGGACTCGTGTTGCCGTCAGGATCTTTTTCTACCACGCTCAGCTCGTGCTCACCTTCACCCAGTGGCTTATCAGGCGTATAGCTCCACTCCCCTTCATCATCAACAATGACAGAACCAATTTCTTTACCATTATCAATGATATGAATAGTATCGCCTGGCTTTCCTTTACCGCTCAGCGTTGGCGTTGAGTCATCAGTGACATCGCCTGATTTCAACGGTCCTTTGATTGAACCTTCATCATCCATAGCGTTGCCGATGCGCGGCTTATCAGGCGTGGAAGAGTTATCACCGTCGTCCTTATCCATCTCAGACAGCGCGAAAGCAGCCCCTACACCCGCAGCAGCAAGCGCAAACCATCCCAACATGCCAAACAGCATGTCGTTGTCGTCATCCGGCGCCGTCAGAAGCGGGCCACCCGCTCCCAGCGGTTCGCCCCCTAACACCACAGGAGACATGCTGCCATCCGCCATCAGATAACCGGTGTCGTAGCTGTCACCAGACAGCGGGACATAGGCGTAGAGTAATCCATCTTCCGCCATGCCCATCAGCACCGGATTAGTTGGATCACCATTGAAGTAATCTTCAATAATTATGCTTGGCTGTGTATCGCCTTCCTGAATAATGTGCAGTGCCTTGTCTACGCGCTGCAGCGTAATATTTTCTGGTGCGAAGTCGTCGTTAATATTTTTCAATACATATTTATTGCCGGGGATAAGTTTCACCTTAACCGTCCGGCCTGCTTCTGCCGTCAACAACCGAGTTTTTCCGTCTCCGTTATTGACCGCTAAAATGACTTTATTATCCGTCATACTTAAAGTCCTTGGTAAATTTCACTCGCTAAATTAAGGATGTATAAGCATTTTTACTGATACACCCTGCACTGCCTTACTTTGATGCCTTTCTGAATAATTCATGTCCATAGGGTCCATTGACATGATGCTTCAAAATATCATGTCTGGGTTCTTTATATGGTTAGGAATAGACTACGTAGCACTCTACGCAGCAATAGGAATAGTTAACATCAATGCAGGAGTTATTAAGAGAGCCAGGAAAAATGACAGAAGAGAATAATTTACCCTGAAGAACTTACACTAAAAGAATAATAAATCAAAATAAATATAGTCATAAAAATAACAGAAGCGGATATTTTAATAAAAAAGAACAGAATAGAGGTGCAGCCATTCGCCGCATGCGGACGACAACAAGACGGATAAAAGAGAGAAAAGCGAGATTGAGAAACGCAGAAATGAAAAAGGCCCACGTTATAAATAACGTGGGCCTGAATAGTGGCGGAACGGACGGGACTCGAACCCGCGACCCCCTGCGTGACAGGCAGGTATTCTAACCGACTGAACTACCGCTCCACTGTTCCCGTTTGAGGAACGAGGCGCATATTACGGTGTGCCTCCGATCCCGTCAATGCTTTTTCTCACGTTTTGAATCGTTTGCTGCAAAAATCGCCCGAACGATGATTTTACAGGCATTCCGGCGCTTTTTCAGGCGCGCCACATACAGCTTCCGCCTTTCTTCTGCACCAGATCCAGACGGGATTCGTGGTTAAGCAGCTCTTCATCGCTGGCTAAAACAACCCGCAACCGACTGGCCTGGCGAACGACGCGCTGAATACCCGCTTCGTCCTGCGTCTGCTGGGATTCGTTTTCCATGCTGAACTTCATTGACGTCTGGCCACCCGTCATCGCCAGATAGACATCAGCCAGGATCTGGGCATCGAGCAACGCCCCGTGCAGCGTTCGCTTGGTGTTGTCTATCTCATAGCGCGAACAGAGTGCGTCAAGGCTGTTACGCTTGCCGGGGAACATTTTCCTCGCCAGCGCCAGGCTATCGGTGACCTTGCAAAACGTATTTGTTTTCGGAATATCGCGCTGGAGCTTACTAAACTCATAGTCCATAAAGCCGATATCGAACGAGGCGTTGTGGATGATGAGCTCAGCGCCTTTGATATACTCCAGAAACTCGTCCGCCACCTCCGCAAAGGTCGGCTTATCCAGCAAGAACTCATCGGCAATACCGTGAACGCCGAACGCTTCGGGATCCACCAGCCGATCGGGTTTCAGGTAGACGTGGAAGTTGTTCCCCGTCAGACGACGGTTCACCACTTCAACGGCACCGATCTCGATGATCTTATGCCCTTCGTAGTGCGCGCCGATCTGGTTCATACCGGTGGTTTCGGTATCGAGGACAATCTGGCGAGTAATTGCAGTGCTCATAGCGGTCATTTATGTCAGACTTATCGTTTAACTGAACGTTTCAAATACAGGAAGTCTACCAGAGATGCGTAAACAGGTAGAAATTTTCACCGATGGATCTTGTCTCGGCAACCCAGGGCCTGGCGGCTACGGTGCGATTATGCGCTATCGCCAGCATGAAAAAACTTTTAGCGAAGGCTATTTTCTGACCACCAACAACCGGATGGAGTTGATGGCGGCCATTGTGGCGCTGGAGGCGCTAAAAGAGCATTGTGACGTGGTGTTAAGCACCGACAGCCAGTACGTGCGTCAGGGGATCACCCAGTGGATCCACAACTGGAAAAAACGCGGCTGGATGACCGCCGATAAGAAGCCGGTCAAGAATGTCGATCTCTGGAAACGGCTTGATGCCGCGCTGGGGCAGCATGAAATAAAGTGGGAGTGGGTAAAAGGCCACGCCGGCCATCCGGAAAACGAACGCTGCGACGAACTGGCGCGGGCGGCGGCGGCCAACCCCGCTCATGAAGATGCGGGCTATCAGCCCGACGCCTGATCGTTTTTTTTGTACTGTCGCGTGGCGCCCACGGTCTGGCGGATGGGCGTTTTCGATTTGCTCTGCTTCATCGGATTAAGCGTAAGAGGAATGGTTCGCTTACGCGCCACAATAAACTGCAAACAGCCCAGTGCAGGCAGATGGGTGCTCAACACGACGCCCCCCTGCCGCGCCCAGGGCAGCACCTGAAAACCACCGTAGCTGAGCACTTCAAAATTCAGCAGTGAAAGCCAGTCAAGCTGGCGCATCATGGTGAACATCCGGCTGTTGTAAGGTGGGGTGCGGCGCAGCACCGGCACCAGCTTACGCAGCCCCATCAGACTCAGCGGATTGAAGGCGCTAAGTACCAGCCAGCCGTCATCAATCAGCACGCGATCGGCTTCGCGAAGCAGACGATGCGGGTCGCTGCACCAGGGTAACGTGTGCGCGAGCAAACACGCATCAACGGATTTTTCGGCAAACGGCAGATGCAATGGGTCGGCCTTCACCTGAACCGGCGATCCGCCGAGAGAGACATTGACCTGATGCGAGATAGCGCAGCTTTCGGTATTGATTTCCGCGCTGAGATTGCCAATCTTAAGCAGGTGAAAGCCATACATTTTCGCGAGCCAGGGCCTGAGCTGCTGTTCTAACGCCTCGCGATAGTATTCACCCCAGGGCAATTCCGCCCAACGTTCCGGTGCTGCGACAGTCTGAGGTATCCTTGCCGGTTTCATCAACACACCCGCCACGCTATAAGAGGTAATGTATGAATCTTATCAGTATTCCTGCTTTTGAGGACAATTACATCTGGGTTTTGGTTGACGACCAACGTCGATGCGTCATTGTCGACCCCGGAGAGTCCGCCCCCGTTTTGTACGCTATTAAGGAAAATGGCTGGCAACCTGAAGCCATTCTGTTGACCCACCATCATCACGATCACACTGGCGGTGTTGGCGAGCTTCGCGCCCGTTTTCCGCATCTTGTGGTTTACGGACCGGCAGAGACACAAGATAAGGGAACCACGCACGTAGTCGAAGAGGGCAAAAATATCCTCATCGGCGAGTGGGAGTTTTCTGTATTTGCTACACCAGGTCACACTTCAGGACATCTGTGTTTCTACAGTAAACCTTATCTGTTTTGCGGCGACACGCTGTTCTCCGGAGGCTGCGGAAGACTCTTTGAAGGCACACCAGCCCAAATGTATCACTCTTTACAGAAGATTAGCGCCTTACCTGACGACACCATTATTTGTTGCGCGCATGAGTACACATTAGGAAATATGAAGTTTGCTGTTAGCCTGTTACCGGAGGATCGGGCGATTCAGGATTATTACCACAAAGTGAAGGAGTTACGTGCAAAAAACCAAAATACACTCCCCGTAATTCTGAAAAATGAGCGCCAGATTAATTTATTTTTACGAACAGATGATCTTGATTTAATTAATAAAATTAACCAAGAAACAAATTTGCAACAACCAGAAGAGCGATTTGCATGGTTAAGGTCAAAGAAAGATAACTTCAGATAATTGCGGGTTGCCTTTTCAAAAATTCGCCGTTATCATCGCTCGTCTTTTAAGCAACTATTGACACACACATGAAGGCAAAAGCGATATTACTCGCCTCTGTCCTGCTTGTAGGTTGCCAGTCGCAGAACGGCAGCAACGTACAACAGCACGCACAGAGCCTTTCTGCAGCTGGTCAAGGGGAAGCAGGGAAGTTTACAAGTGCAGCGCGCTGGATGGACGATGGGACATCTTTCGCGCAGGATCAAGACTTGTGGACCTCTATTGGCGACGAGCTAAAGATGGGAATTCCGGAAAACAGCCGGATTCGCGAACAGAAACAGAAGTATTTAAGAAATAAGAGCTATCTCCACGATGTAACGTTACGGGCAGAGCCGTATATGTACTGGATAGCCGGGCAAGTTAAAAAACGTAACATGCCTATGGAGCTGGTACTCCTACCCATAGTGGAGAGCGCTTTTGACCCACACGCAACGTCTGGCGCCAATGCCGCAGGCATTTGGCAGATCATTCCGAGCACCGGGCGAAACTATGGTCTGAAACAGACCCGCAACTATGATGCGCGTCGCGATGTTGTCGCTTCCACGACAGCCGCTCTCGACATGATGCAACGTCTGAACAAGATGTTTGACGGCGACTGGCTGTTAACTGTCGCAGCGTATAATAGTGGCGAAGGTCGTGTACTGAAGGCAATGAAAGCGAATAAAGCACGGGGTAAATCCACCGATTTTTGGTCGCTCTCACTGCCACAGGAAACAAAGATTTACGTACCGAAGATGCTGGCATTGAGTGATATTCTCAAGAACAGCAAGCGTTACGGTGTACAACTGCCAACACCAGACGAAAGTCGTGCACTGGCGCGCGTTCGCCTCAGCAACCCGGTTGATATTCAACAGGTCGCTGATATGACGGGTATGTCGGTCAGTAAATTGAAAACCTTTAATGCTGGCGTTAAAGGCTCAACCCTGGGGGCAAGTGGCCCACAGTATGTAATGGTTCCGCAGAAGCATGCTGAGCAATTACGCGAGTCTTTAGCTTCGGGTGAAATCGCCGCCGTTCAGTCAACGCTGATCGCGGATGCATCATCCGTCAACAGCCGCAGTTATAAGGTTCGTTCAGGTGATACGCTTTCGGGTATTGCATCACGTCTTGGCGTGACGGCAAGCGATCTGCAGCAGTGGAATAACCTGCGCAGTTCAGGCCTGAAAGTCGGTCAAACGCTGACGGTAGGTGCAGGGAGTAGCGCACAGCGTCTCGCCAGCAACAGCGATAGCATTACCTATCGCGTGCGCAAAGGCGATTCACTGTCCAGTATCGCAAAACGACACGGCGTGAACATCAAAGATGTGATGCGCTGGAACAATGATACTGACAACCTGAAACCAGGCGACCAACTGACGCTGTTTGTGAAGAACAGCGCTACGCCAGACTCCTAATGACACGATCGCAAGGTAAAAAGGCACCGATTCCCCTCGGTGCCTTTTTTGTTTATCCCGCTTTCTGGGCTTCAGCCATGATGGTATCGCTGGTGAATGAACCGTCATCCTGCAGTTCAAAGTACGCCTTCACTTCTGCGGACGCACTCTCCTGATACAGCCTGATCGCCTGGCTCAATGCTTCCGGGGTGCGCATACGCGCGATCCACGAGCTGAACTCCAGCGGCAAACGGTCTGTTATTAACGCGCGCGTAATCAGGCCCGCTTCAGTGATAAAGGTTAACCACTCTCCGGCAGAGTAGTTTTGCACATGGGAGGTGTCGCGCAGCGCTTCCACCGTCTGCAGCCAGATATTGCGTACCGGATGCCCGGGCGACATGACATCCATAATAATGAAGATGCCACCTGGCTTCAGAACGCGTTTGACTTCGCGTAATGCCTGGCCGACATCATGCCAGTGGTGCGCGGAATAACGGCTGATCACCACCTCAAATGACGCATCGTCAAACGGTAAGGATTCGGCATACCCCTGGCGCGTAGCAATGTTCTGCAGCCCTTTCGCTTTTGCCGCTTCAGCAACCACTTCCAGCATCTGGCCGGATAAGTCATATGCGGTGACCTGCGCCACCTGCTGCGCAGCCGTAAAGCTGGCATGCCCCGCGCCGCAGCCTAAATCCAGCACGTGGGCCTGCGGGAATGCCGCCAGGCGTTCACCGAGACGCACCAGATCGCGGCCATAAGCGTGTACGGCGCTGCTCAGATAAGCATTTGCCTGAGAACCGAACTGTTTTTCTACGTTGTCATGATGGGAGTGTGTTGTTGTCATCGTACTGTCCTTTGTGAGTTTAAAATAAAGGGCAGCACCCGCACAGGCCTGCCCCACGGCAGACCTGACACACCATTATTTATCAGGTTTGCCGGGACTGAATTCGACGAGTAGAGGATTGTGATCGGAGGCACGCGTGACCAGAACAGAGGCGTCGTGCACGCTCAAACCACGATAGAAGACAAAATCGAGAGGACGACCAAAGGCTTTTTTGCGCTGGTCATCGCTAAAACGAACTTCACGCAGCGACATTTCGCGCGCAAAGCGGTACAGCGCATTCATGCGCGGGCGGCTCCAGGCATTGAAATCACCGGCCATGATGATCGGCCCACTGTGATGCGCAATCTGATCGCCAATAGGGAGTAACTGCTTACTATACACATCCACGCCGAGGCTGAAATTGACCGCGTGGATATTCACGACCATCAGCATTCGGGTATCCGGCAGCGGGTAGACCGTCACCAGCGCCGATTTCGCCAGACGCAGGATAGGCTCGCGTTCGCGTAAGGGGCAACAGTAGACCGGATGCGCCGCAGACAGCGTCATTACACCGGAGGGATGTTGAGGCAAAACAAATGCTGGCACCTGGTCGGCGGCGAGATAGTTAGTGGTCGCAAACCTGACCAGTTCAGGGGTGGTTTGCGCCTCCTGGAGCAGAACCAGGTGGGCATCTTTTCCAAAGTTCTTGAGGACCGATAACCACTCGGCGCGCTGCTGCTTAAAGATATTCCACACCAGCACGCGAATTTTTTCATCGCTACTTAACGGAGTACCGGCGGGCAATGCCTGGCTGATGCTCGCAAACGACCCCGGAGGCAAGATCCTCTCCGCGGGCATTCCGGCAACATAACGCATGGCATAGGTATTTTTTCGCACTTTTGGAAACAGCCTCTGTAACATGAACCAGCCCGGAAAACGGACTGGTTCTAATGTTATAGGGACTTTAGGTCATACTTTCAACGCAATTTCTGAGAAACCGCTTTCCAGTTTTGTAAGCAAGCACTTACTCATGTCATCCCAGTGCCACACGGACAGGTTTATCCAGACGTCCGCTCAGACCAATCAGCAGGAGGGCCACCAGGACAATCACCGCGCCGATCCAGGGCGTCTGAGTTAATCCAACATGCGCGACGGTTTGTCCGCCAATGATGGAGCCCAGCGCGATACCAATATTAAATGCGGCAATGTTCAGACCTGATGCCACATCCACCGCATTTGGAGTGTAGAGCTCAGCTTTTTGTACAACGTAAACCTGAAGCCCGGGCACATTGCCAAAAGCAAAGATCCCCATGACGAGTACCGTAACCAGCGCAGCGTAGTGTATCGAAGCCGTGAACTGGAAAATCAGCAGCAGCACGACCAGGGCAGCGAAGATGAATTTCAGTGCCGGGACCGCGCCATGCTTATCTGCCAGCTTGCCACCCCAGATATTGCCAATCGCAACGGAGATACCGTATCCCAGCAAAATCCAGCTCACGGCATTGGGAGAGAAACCGGCCAGATCCTGCATCATCGGTGCCAGGAAGGTGAAGGCGGTGAATACCCCACCATAGCCCAGGGCGGTAACCGCATAGATGATCAGTAAACGTGGGTGCGTAAGCACTCTCAGTTGATCGCGCAGGCTGGCGCTCGCCCGGCCGGGAATATTCGACGGAACCAGCAGCAGGCTGGCCACCAGGGCGATGACCCCCAGTAAAGAGACGGCCAGGAAAGTTTCACGCCAGCCGAAATGCTGTCCGATAAACGTCCCCAACGGTACGCCCGTGACCAGGGCGACGGTCAGCCCACCAAACATGATTGCAATGGCTGAAGCCGCTTTCTCTTTAGGTACCAGGCTGGTTGCAATGGTGGAACCAATTGAGAAGAACACGCCGTGTGCGAGGCCAGTCAACAGGCGGGCAATCACCAGCGTTGTGTAGTCCGGCGCTTGCCAGGCCAGAATGTTGCCAGCGGTAAACAGCACCATCAGCGCGACTAACAGCTGTTTACGTGGGAAACGTCCGGTCAGGGCCGTCAGCACTGGCGCGCCGACGGCAACGCCCAGGGCGTAGATTGAGACCAACAGCCCGGCGGAGGGCAACGAGATCGTAAGCTGGTTAGCAATGGTAGGAACCAGTCCTACGATAACAAATTCGGTCGTGCCGATTGCAAAGGCACTGATCGTCAGGGCAAGTAGCGCCAGTGGCATAAAATACTCCGTATCATCAGGATTAAGATGACAGGCAGTATGCGCCAGTGGTTAAATAACAAAAATGGTCAAAATCTCAATACAATTTTGCAGGTGGTGCAACAATGAAAGCTACGTCGGAAGAGCTGACTATCTTTGTCGCCGTCGTCGAAAGCGGCAGTTTTAGCCGTGCGGCGGAACAGCTGGGGCAAGCTAACTCAGCCATTAGCCGCGCGGTAAAAAAACTGGAGATGAAGCTTGGGGTGAGTTTGCTCAACCGGACGACACGGCAGCTCAGCCTGACCGAGGAAGGTGAGCGCTATTTCCGCCGCGTACAGTCGGTCCTGCAGGAGATGGCGGCAGCGGAGACGGAGATCATGGAAACACGCAGCACGCCGCGTGGGTTGCTGCGCATTGATGCGGCTACACCGGTGGTTCTGCACTTTCTGATGCCGCTGATCAAACCTTTTCGTGAGCGTTATCCGGAAATGACACTCTCTTTGGTCTCCTCCGAGACCTTTATCAACCTTATCGAACGTAAAGTGGATGTGGCGATCCGGGCGGGAACACTGACGGATTCAAGTCTGCGTGCGCGTCCTTTGTTTGCCAGCTACCGTAAAATTATCGCCTCGCCGCAATACATCGCTGAACATGGCAAACCTGAAACGGTTGAAGAGTTGAAACAGCATCTGTGTCTGGGCTTTACGGAACCCGTGTCGCTGAATACCTGGCCTGTCGCCTGCCCTGACGGTCAGTTGCATGAGATCACCTGCGGGTTGTCGTCTAACAGCGGGGAGACGCTGAAGCAATTGTGTCTTGAAGGCAACGGGATCGCCTGTTTGTCTGACTACATGATTGATAAGGAAATAGCGCGTGGTGAACTTGTGGAACTGATGGCGGATAAACGTCTGCCGGTCGAAATGCCTTTTAGCGCAGTGTATTACAGCGACAGAGCGGTGAGTACACGCATTCGTGCCTTTATTGATTTTCTGAGTGAGCATATAAAAACAGCTCCCGGAGGAGCTGTGTGAGGGTTAAGTGTACAGAGGATGGGTCAAACTTAATCCCAGTTTGGCGCTAAACCTTCAGGGCTGACCAGGCGGTCGTTGCACTCCAGAGCAGCGATCGCTTTTTTGTCGTCAGCATCCAGTTGAAGATCCACGGCTAACAGGTTGCTGGCCAGATTTTCACGTTTAGTTGATGATGGGATCACCGCATACCCTTCACCCATCGCCCATGCCAGGATCACCTGCGCAGCCGTCGCATTATGTTTCTCAGCGATACGCATAATCACTTCATCTTTCAGCGCCTTACCGTAAGCCAGCGTCATGTAAGAAGTGATGTGGATGCCGTGCTGTTTGGCCCAGTCCACCACTTTGCGGTTTTGCAGATAAGGAGAGAGTTCAATCTGGTTGGTCGCAATGTTGTCTGCGCCAACGGCGGCAATGGCTTTTTCCATCAACGGAATGGTGAAGTTGGAAATGCCAATTTCACGCGTCAGGCCCTGCTCTTTCGCTTCCAGAAGTGCCTGCATGAATTCTTCCACAGAGACGGCATCGTTTGGTGATGGCCAGTGGATCAGCGTCAGATCCACATAGTCGGTGCGCAACTTCTTCAGGCTCTCTTTCAGGCTCGGGATCAGCTTGTCTTTGCTGAGGTTTTCAATCCAGATTTTGGTGGTAATAAACAGTTCGCTACGCGGCACGCCGCTTTCTTCAATGGCCTGACCCACGGCAGCTTCGTTTTCATAGATCTGTGCCGTATCAATTGCACGATAACCGAGTTCGAGTGCGGTTTTTACAGATGCGATAACAACGTCGTCTTTCAGGCGGAAAGTGCCCAGGCCAAATGCAGGGAGAGTCATATAATCCTCGTTATTCATAATGTTTGTTAACTGAGGAGAATTATCGCTACAGCGGTTATGAAGAAAAAGATCGTAAAACGCAGAGGATTTTTGCTTGTTTAGCAATAATTGGGCGACGGATAAGAAAAAAGCCCTGAGCGTTAACTCAGGGCTTTTAATAAGTGGCGGAACGGACGGGACTCGAACCCGCGACCCCCTGCGTGACAGGCAGGTATTCTAACCGACTGAACTACCGCTCCACCGAAGACTGCTGTAACCACCGGATTAATGCACCGGCTTACTACTTAATTTGATGCCTGGCAGTTCCCTACTCTCACATGGGGAGACCCCACACTACCAT
>ERZ791734.363-NODE-363-length-65238-cov-3.865809_pt1 | contig 65238 bp, 57 predicted proteins | sample MGYA00509953_ERZ791734 | MGnify/ENA primary metagenome ERZ791734 (study PRJEB30046, sample SAMN00792038) | human gut metagenome | study: EMG produced TPA metagenomics assembly of the A metagenome-wide association study of gut microbiota in type 2...
TATCTGCCAACTGGTACTTAGAGGATGCAGACAGTCTGACGCTTTTGGAGGAGAATATGCATCTTTTGACGGAGCGCTTAGAAAAAAAGGGTTACACCTGTAGCATGAAATTGGAACAGGATGCCAAAAAGATCGATTTTGTGGAAGATTTTTTAAAGGCAGACCAGAAAAGCAGCGGCGAGGTGCATCGGTATTCCTTTGATGTGAGGGCATAAGTATGGAAAATAAAGAGTGGAAACCCCAGAATTTTTCAAAAGAAAAGACAGCAGTCGCCCTATCCTATGATCCAAATGATATTGCACCAAAGATCGTGGCGACGGGCAAGGGACATGTGGCGGAAAAGATAATTACCTCCGCCAAGGAAAATGATGTGCCTTTTTATCAGGATGGAAAACTGGCAGATACCTTATCCAAATTTGACATTGGAGAAGCCATTCCACCGGAATTATATGAGGTCGTTGCGGAGATACTGGTCTTTGTGGACGGCATGGAAAAGGTGAAAGCAAAACTGGACGGGAGGAAATAGGAACGAAAGCAAATAAAAGAAGTGTGGGGAGCAGGTATGAAAAAGAAGCGGCAGACTATTTAAGGCGTCAGGGCTATGAGATCCTTGTTATGAATTATCGCAACCGCAAGGGTGAGATCGATATCGTGGCGAGGGACGGGGCCTACCTTTGTTTTGTGGAGGTAAAGTACCGCAAGGATGCTGCCGCCGGAGATCCTTTGGAGGCGGTCGGCTGGCGAAAGCAGACGGTCATCTGTCGGGTGGCGGATCATTTCCTTTTGACGCATAGACAGTGGGCAGATCTACAGATCCGCTTTGATGTCGTTGCCATTTTAAAGGACGAGATCACACTTCTTACCAATGCCTTTCCTTATATCGGCTTATGATAGAAACAAGAAACTACAGATCAGAGGAAGGATATGTTCTGCCTTATCTTTCCTTTTCAAGTTATGAGGCACTGCCTTATATCCGGCATATGTTTACGACCAGAGAGGGCGGTGTCAGCAAGGATATCTATGAAAGCCTGAACCTAAGTTTTACCAGAGGGGATGACGAGACGGCAGTTTTGGAAAACTACCGAAGGGTGGCTCAGGCACTGGGGACGTCCATAGATCATATCGTGACGAGCGACCAGACCCACACGACCAATGTGAGACCTGTGGGAAAGGAAGATCTTGGCAAGGGGATCACGCGCCCACGCGATTATAAAGATGTGGACGGCATGATCACAGACCAGCCGGGTGTTTTGCTTGCCACTTTCTATGCAGACTGTGTCCCGCTTTATTTTGTGGATCCGGTGCATAAGGCGATCGGTCTGTCCCATTCCGGCTGGAGAGGGACGGTAGGACGTATGGGACAGGCGACGGTAGAAGCCATGGAAAGATCCTTTGGAAGTCAGCCGAAAGACCTGCTCTGTGCCATCGGTCCATCCATCTGCCAGGACTGCTATGAGGTGAGCCGGGATGTGGCAGAGGCATTTATATTTGCATTTCCGACCCATGAAAAGGAGATCTTACAGGCAGGAGCGCTCGGCAAATACCAGTTGGATCTGTGGAAAGCCAATGAGATCGTATTGACAGAGGCAGGTGTGTTGAAAGAGCATATAGACCTTGCAGGGCTTTGTACCTGCTGCAACAGCAGTATTTTATTTTCGCACAGAGCCAGCAAGGGGAAACGAGGAAATCTGGGAGCATTTTTGATGCTTACCGAGTGACGAGAAAGATGAGGATAGATTTATGAGCACATCACATCAGATTGCTTTTGTAAGACCCGGGAGTCCCGCGGCACTTGCAGGAGTGGAACCGATGGATATCATAAAAGAGATCAATGGTGTCGAACTGATCGATATCTTTGATTATTATTACTACGAGGATGAACCGGCATTTGATATGCTGATCGAAAAGCCGGATCAGGCAAGACATCTTGTGCATATTACAAAATCAGAGGGCGAAGATCTTGGGATCACTTTTGAAAATGGACTGATGGACGATTATCGGTCCTGCCACAATAAATGCATGTTCTGTTTCATTGACCAGATGCCGCCGGGCATGCGGGAAACCTTATATTTTAAGGATGACGATACCAGGCTTTCTTTTTTACAGGGCAACTATGTGACCCTGACCAACATGAAGGAGGAAGATCTCAAACGTATCATCCACTATCATCTGGCACCCATCAATATCTCTGTGCAGGCGACCAATCCCGAACTGCGCTGCAAAATGCTCCACAATCGTTTTGCCGGTGACATCTTAGACAAGATCAAGATGTTAGCGGATGCCGATATTGAGATGAATGCCCAGATCGTTTTGTGCAAGGGAGAAAATGATGGGGTAGAACTGGATCGTTCCATCGGAGATCTTTTATCTTTTTACCCGCAGATGCAGAGCATGTCTGTAGTGCCGGTAGGGTTGACCAAGTTTCGAGAGGGGCTATACCCGCTGGAACCTTTTGAAAGAGAAGAAGCGCGCGAAGTGCTTGCTACCATCCACAAATGGCAGGACATCAGTTTTGAAAAGTACGGCACACATTTTGTGCAGGCATCGGATGAATGGTATCTGATCGCCGGTTATGACCTGCCGACGGAAGAACGCTATGACGGCTATACCCAGTTGGAAAACGGTGTCGGCATGATCCGGCTTTTGATGGACGAATTCCGGGAAGCCTTAGCCAAAGAGAAAAAGCATCCTTTTATGCGGAAAAAAGAATGTGCGATCGCGACCGGAAGGCTGGCAGCCCCTTTTATCCGCAAGTTGTGTCAGGAATTCATGGAGAAATTCCCCAAGGTCACCGTGCATGTCTATGAGATCCGCAACGATTTCTTTGGCGAAAAGATCACGGTTTCTGGTCTGATCACTGGACAGGATCTGATGGCACAACTCAAGGAACAGCCGCTGGGAAGCCACCTGCTCTTACCGCAGAATATGGTGCGTGCCGAGGAACAGGATTTCTTGGATGATGTGACGGTCGCCCAGTTAAGTGACGCTTTACAAGTAAAGGTGGATATTGTAAAATCAAGCGGACAAGATCTCGTGAAACAGTTAATGACATTATAAATAGATGGAGGAAAATATGAGTAAGCCTGTAGTTGCCATTGTAGGACGACCAAATGTAGGAAAGTCTACTTTGTTCAATGCCTTGGCAGGAGAGAGGATTTCGATTGTAAAAGATACGCCGGGAGTGACCCGAGACCGTATCTATGCAGATGTTACATGGTTGAAGCATGAATTTACCATGATCGATACCGGTGGTATTGAGCCGGAATCAAAAGATATTATCATCAGCCAGATGCGTGAGCAGGCGCAGATCGCCATTGATACGGCAGATGTCATCATCTTTATGACAGATGTCAGACAGGGACTGGTGGATGCGGATGCAAAAGTAGCGGATATGCTGCGCCGTTCCAAAAAACCGGTCGTTTTGGTAGTCAACAAGGTTGACAGTTTTGAAAAATACATGACAGATGTCTATGAATTTTATAATTTAGGTATCGGGGATCCGATTCCGATCTCATCCTCATCCATGTTAGGACTGGGTGATATGTTAGACCAGGTGATCGCACATTTCCCGGAGGATGCCGGCGTAGATGAAGATCAGGATATTCCTAAGATCGCGATCGTTGGTAAGCCAAACGTAGGAAAATCGTCCCTTGTCAACCGTCTGGTGGGAGAGAACCGTGTGATCGTTTCCAATGTGGCTGGAACTACCAGAGATGCGGTCGATACCAAGGTCAAGTTCCATGGCAAGGAATATATCTTTATCGACACGGCAGGATTGCGCCGCAAGAGCAAGATCAAGGAAGAATTGGAGCGATTTAGTATCATTCGTGCCGTTGCTGCCGTAGAAAAGGCAGATGTCGTGATCGTCATGATCGATGCGACCGAGGGCGTGACAGAGCAGGATGCCAAGATCGCCGGGATCGCACATGAGCGCGGCAAGGGCATTATCATTGCAGTCAACAAGTGGGATGCCATCGAAAAGGATGACAAGACCATTTACAAGCATAAGGAAAAGATCAGACAGACCTTATCCTTTATGCCATATGCGCAGATCATGTTTATTTCCGTTTTGACGGGACAGCGTCTGCCAAAGATCTATGAGACCATCGATGCCGTGATCGAGAATAATTCTATGCGTGTTGCGACAGGTGTCTTAAATGAGATCGTGACCGAGGCTGTTGCTATGCAGCAACCGCCATCCGATAAGGGCAAGCGTCTCAAGATCTACTATGTGACCCAGGTGGCAGTCAAGCCGCCGACATTTGTTATCTTTGTCAATGACAAGGAATTGATGCATTTCTCCTACACCAGATATTTGGAGAACCGTATCCGTGATGCCTTTGGATTTGAGGGGACTTCCCTTAAGTTTATCATCCGGGAGAGAAAGGACGACTAATTATGGAATTGATGAGGCTCGTCGCACTTGCGATCGGTTATGCCTTTGGATTGATCTTATCGGGCTATCTTTTTGGCAAGAAAAAAGATGTGGATATCCGCAAACAGGGAAGCGGCAATATTGGTACGACCAACACCATGCGTATTTTAGGCATCAAGGTAGGTGCGCTGACACTGGTGTGTGACTGCTTAAAATGTGTGGCGGCAGTGGTAGTCGTCTGGCTTCTTTTTCGCACATCATACCCGGAGCATATTGTCTTGTTGGAATTATACGGGGCACTGGGTGCCATACTGGGGCATGATTTCCCTTTCTTTATGAAGTTTAAGGGGGGCAAGGGCATTGCCTGTAGTTTTGGTATGATCATAGCCCTCTTTCCGCAGTGTCTGCCACTTTGTGTTCTAATCTTTGTTCTAGCAGTGGCGATCACACGCTATGTGTCTCTGGGATCTATCCTGGCGGCGCTGGGACTCATGGTACAGATCTGGATCTTTGGGGCAAAGGGCTGGCTGGCATTTGCCACGTCGGATCTTTTAGAAGCCCAGATCTTAGTATCTTTTGCTTGTATCCTTGCCATTGTATTGCATCGGGGCAATATCAAGCGACTTTTGGCAGGTAATGAAAACAAGTTTTCTTTTAAATCAAAACGAGACTAGCAAATCAGTCAAGGAATCCTGCTTTTGGCAGGGTTCTTTTGCATGGAAGTAAAGGAGCGGAAAATGAAAGTTGGTGTCATCGGCGCAGGAAGTTGGGGATGTGCGCTGGCAATTTTATTACAGAATAACGGATGTCAGGTGAGTCTGTGGGGACATAGAAGGGAACAGATCGAAAAGATGCAGGCAAGCGGGGAGTGTGACAAACTGCCGGGAGTCATGCTTCCAAAGGAAATGAGCCTGACCTGGGATCTTTCTTCCTGTCTTTTGGGCAAGGATCTTCTGGTCTTAGCGGTTCCTTCTACGGCAACCAGAGAGACCGCAGAAAAGATCAAGCCTTATGTGGAAAAGAACCAGATCCTTTGCAGTGTTTCCAAGGGAATCGAGGAAGATAGCCTTTTGACCCAATGCGGTATTTTAGAAGATGTCTTGGGGAAGGATGCTAAGGTGGGCGTTCTAAGCGGTCCGTCTCATGCAGAAGAAGTCGTAAAAGGTCTGCCGACCGTTGTGGTTGCCGGCTCACGCGATATAGCCGTGGCAGAATTTTTACAGAATGCCTTTATGAATGAAAATTTCCGTGTCTATACCAGCACGGATGTGACCGGGATTGAGATCGGTGCCTCTTTAAAGAATGTCATCGCACTGGCTGCCGGTATGTCGGATGGTCTGGGCTATGGGGACAATACCAAGGCGGCACTGATCACACGCGGCATCAAGGAAATATCTTCCTTGGCACTTGCCATGGGAGGACTTCCGCAGACCCTCAGTGGTCTTGCAGGCACAGGGGATCTGATCGTGACCTGTTCCAGCCGTCACAGCAGAAACCGTAAGGCAGGTATGCTGATCGGTCAGGGCTTGCGTCCAAAGGATGCCATGGATCAGGTGCATATGGTTGTAGAAGGTGTTTATTCAGCCAAGGCGGCACTGGCGCTGGGAAAAAAATACCAGGTCAGTCTGCCCATCATAGAACAGGTCAATGAGGTCTTGTTTCATGACGTAGATCCCCGCCTTGCCGTGCGCAGTCTCATGGAACGTGACAAAAAATCAGAGATTGCTTAAAAATCTATTGACTGCCATTTCCTATGATGCTAGAATGTAGAAACGGAGCACAAGATATAGTATATTGCAGGATGTGCTATATCGACATATAGATAAGAAAGGGAGCGTAAGCGTTGATAAAAGTAGTAAAAAAAGACGGAACATTAGAGGATTTTAACGTACAAAAAGTCGTGGATGCAGTCAACAAATCTGCATGCAGGGTATTGATCAATTTTACAGAAGAAGAAGAAAAGTTTATTTGCCAGTTTGTAGAAGAAAAAGTATTTGCTCTCGGTATCGACCGCATCGAGATCGCACAGATGCATAACATTGTAGAGGGCGCACTGGAAAGAGTCAATCCGGTGGTAGCCAAGAGTTATAGGGATTACCGTAATTATAAGCAGGACTTTGTGCAGATGTTAGACGATGTCTATACCAAGAGCCAGTCCATTATGTATATCGGTGACAAGGAAAATGCCAATACGGACTCTGCTTTGGTATCTACCAAGCGAAGCCTGATCTTTAACGAGTTCAACCGTGAATTATACAAGAAATTCTTCCTGACGACAGAGGAGATCCAAGCCATTCGTGACGGCTATATCTATATCCATGATATGTCAGCCAGACGTGATACCATGAACTGCTGCCTTTTTGATGTCAAAGCAGTCTTGGAGGGCGGATTTGAGATGGGAAATATCTGGTACAATGAGCCGAAATCCCTGGATGTTGCCTTTGACGTGATCGGAGATATCGTGCTGAGTGCTGCCAGCCAGCAGTATGGCGGCTTTACGGTGCCAAGCGCAGATCTGATCCTGGATAAATACGCAGAGATCTCTTTTGCCAAGTATGTGGAAAAATATACAGGTCTTGGACTTTCCCAAGAAAAGGCAGAAGCAACCGCTATGGCAGATGTAGAACGTGACTTTGAACAGGGCTTCCAGGGCTGGGAGTACAAGTTCAATACCGTTGCCAGCAGCCGTGGAGATTATCCGTTTATCACGGTGACCGCCGGAACCGGAACGACTCGTTTTGCCAAGATGGCGACCATCTGCATGCTCCGTGTCCGCATGAACGGACAGGGCAAAAAGGGACATAAGAAACCGGTACTTTTCCCGAAGATCGTATTTTTATATGATGAGAATTTACACGGACCGGGCAAGGAATTGGAAGATGTCTTTGAAGCAGGCATCGAATGTTCCAGAAAGACCATGTATCCGGATTGGCTGAGCCTGACCGGTAAGGGCTATATCGCCAGCATGTATAAGCAATACGGAGAGATCATCAGTCCGATGGGCTGTCGTGCCTTCCTTTCTCCTTGGTATGAAAGAGGCGGTATGTATCCGGCAGACGATCAGGATCGTCCGGTCTTTGTCGGCAGATTTAATATCGGAGCCGTCAGCCTGCATCTGCCAATGATCTTGGCAAAGGCAAGACAGGAGAGCCGCGACTTTTACGAAGTGTTGGATTACTATCTGGAACTTATCCGTAAACTCCATATCCGTACCTATGCTTATCTTGGTGAGATGCGTGCATCCACCAATCCACTGGCATATTGTGAAGGCGGATTTTATGGCGGACATCTGAAATACAATGACAAGATCAAACCAATCTTAAAGACAGCTACAGCTTCTTTCGGCATTACTGCATTCAACGAATTGCAGGAACTCTACAATGGCAAGTCCCTGGTAGAGGACGGACAGTTTGCGGTAGAGGTCTTGGAGCACATCAATGACAAGATCAATGAGTTTAAAAAAGAAGACGGCAATCTTTATGCGATCTACGGTACACCGGCAGAAAACCTCTGCGGTTTACAGGTAAAGCAGTTCCGCAAGAAATACGGTATCGTTGAAAATGTATCTGACCGTGAATATGTCAGCAACAGTTTTCATTGTCATGTCACAGAAGATATCACACCGATCCAGAAGCAGGATCTGGAATATCGTTTCTGGGAACTTTCCAATGGTGGCAAGATCCAGTATGTAAAATACCCGATCGGCTACAACAAAGAGGCAGTCAAGACCTTGGTACGCCGTGCTATGGAAATGGGATTTTACGAGGGCGTCAACCTTTCCCTTTCCTATTGTGATGATTGTGGTCATGAGGAATTGGATATGGATGTGTGTCCGGTCTGCGGCAGCAAGAATCTGACCAAGATCGAGCGTATGAATGGATATCTTTCTTACTCCAGAGTCAAGGGAGATACCAGATTGAATGATGCCAAGATGGCAGAAATAGCAGAAAGAAAGAGTATGTAGTATAGGTGGAATAAATGCGTTATCATAATATAACAAAAGACGATATGCTAAACGGCGACGGTCTGCGTGTGGTCTTATGGGTTGCCGGCTGCGATCATTGCTGCAAGGATTGCCAGAACCCGGTCACATGGGATCCCAATGGCGGTCTGGAGTTTGATGCAGAGGCAAAGGCAGAGTTATTTGAGGCACTGGATCATGATTATATTTCCGGTATCACTTTTAGCGGTGGAGATCCTCTTTTTTATGGCAACCGGGAAGATGTGACCCTGCTTGCCAAAGAGGTAAAGGATCGTTTTCCGGAAAAAACCATATGGCTTTATACCGGCTTTACCTACGAGACTATCCAGACGCTTCCTGTCATGGAATACGTGGATGTTTTGGTGGACGGAGAATTTGTCGTAGAAAAGAAAGATACCAGTCTTTACTGGCGCGGCAGCAGCAATCAGCGTGTGATCGATGTAGTTGCCACTAGAAAAACAAACGAAATCGTGTTACATTGTAAATAGCAATTCTTTTTTAGGAGTAGATGGAATGAAAATAGCATGGAAAAAACTGACATCTTCCGCAAAAATGCCGGAGAGAGGAAGTGCTTGGGCAGCGGGCTATGATCTGTTTGCAGATATTGCAGAGGAGACAAGGCTTGCACCGCACGAAACCAAAATGATCGGCACAGGTGTCGCACTGGCAGTGCCGGAAGGATATTTTGGCGGTGTTTTTGCCAGAAGCGGACTTTCTGCCAAGGAGGGACTTCGTCCTGCCAACTGTACCGGCGTGGTCGATGCAGACTATCGTGGTGAGGTCAAGGTGGCACTACATAACGACAGCGGGGAGGAGCGCGTCGTAGCGCCGGGACAAAAGATCGCACAACTGGTCATCATGCCATTTCTTTCCGTAGAATTTGAAGAGGTTGCAGATTTAGACGAGACAGAACGGGGACAAGGTGGATTTGGATCTACCGGTAAAATGTAGGAGGTATGCATTATGGGAGAGGCAGTAAAGAGTATTCGGGATCGTATGGTCAAGTTTTATGCAAAGGATGACAATACCATTACGTTAAACGCGACACCGGGGCATTTTGCAACGAGTTCATCACACATCAACTTCTATATCGATGTGACGCGATTAAAGGTACGTGCCAATGAGGCGAGGGAAGCAGCAAGAAGCATCAAGAACAAGATGCTGCATCATGTGACGACAGTGGATACCATTGTCTGCATGGATGGTACGGAGGTACTGGGCGCTTATCTGGCAGAGGAATTAGAAAAAGGACATTTCGCAAATAACAACAAACATGAGACTGTTTATATCGTGTCTCCGGAAGTCAACAGCATCAACCAGTTGCTTTTCCGTGAAAATGTACGTCCGGCGATCGAGGGGAAAAATGTATTGCTTTTGCTGGCAACCATGACGACGGGCGAGACCGTGCGCAGGAGTCTGGAATGTATTGAGTATTACGGAGGTAATATCGTGGGTGTATCTTCCATCTTTGGTACCATGACCAAGGTTGGCAATACCGAGGTATTTCCACTCTTTACCACGGATGATCTGCCGGGCTATCAGACCTATGCACCGCATGAATGTCCGTATTGCAAGAAAGGCATACCGATCGAGGCCATGGTCAATGGCTTCGGCTATTCAAAGTTATAATAAGAGCAAAAGGATGCGCCAAGCATTGCTTCGGCGCATTTCTTTAGGCAATTTTTTAGTGAGGTTAGGAAATGGCGAAAAAGAACGTTTACGACGAGAGCAGTATTGCCGTATTAGAGGGACTTGAGGCAGTGCGCAAAAGACCGGGTATGTATATCGGAAGTGTATCCCGCAAGGGGCTGAACCATCTGGTGTATGAGATCGTGGACAACTCGGTAGATGAGCATTTGGCAGGAGCCTGTGATACGATCCGGGTGACACTGGAAGCCGATGGTTCTTGTACCGTAGAAGATAATGGACGAGGTATTCCGGTTGGTTTACATGCGACCGGTGCCTCTGCCGCGCGCGTGGTATTTACCACATTACATGCAGGTGGAAAATTTGATGACAGTGTCTATAAGACCAGTGGTGGCTTACACGGTGTAGGTTCTTCCGTGGTCAATGCCCTGTCTACCTATATGGATGTGGAGATCTTCCGCGATGGCTTTATCCATCACGACAGATATGAGCAGGGACATCCGGTGATCGCCCTGGAAAATGGTCTGCTGCCGACCATCGGCAAGACTAAGAAGACCGGGACAAAGATCAATTTCCTGCCGGATCCCCAAATTTTTGAAAAGACCAATTTCAAAGAGGACGAGATCAAGAGCCGTATGCATGAGACGGCCTATCTGAATCCCAAACTGACCATCATTTATGAGGACAGAAGAAAAGAAGAAGTCGAGCATATCGAGTATCACGAACCGGACGGCATTATCGGCTTTGTCAAGGACATCAATAAAAATGCAGAAAAACTCCATGATGTCGTTTATTTTAGCGGAGAGTCTGATGGAATCAGCGTGGAGATCGCTTTTCAGTATTGCAACGAATTCCATGAAAATATTCTGGGATTTTGTAACAATATCTACAATGCAGAGGGGGGTACCCATATTACCGGATTTAAGACGGTCTTTACGACAGTCATCAATAATTACGCAAGGGAACTTGGCATTTTAAAGGATAAAGATGCCAATTTTAACGGGGCTGATGTCAGAAACGGTATGACGGCAGTTGTATCCATCAAGCACCCGGCACCGCGTTTTGAGGGACAGACCAAGACCAAACTGGATAACCAGGACGCTTCCAAGGCAACCGCTAAAGTGACCGGGGACGAGATCCAGTTGTATTTTGACCGAAATCTTGACACCTTAAAGACCGTGATCTCCTGTGCGGAAAAAGCAGCCAAGATCCGTAAGACAGAAGAACGTGCCAAGACCAATCTTCTGACCAAGCAGAAGTTTTCTTTTGACAGCAACGGAAAACTTGCCAACTGCGAGAGCAGGGATGCTTCCAAGTGCGAGATCTTTATCGTGGAGGGAGATTCTGCGGGCGGTTCTGCCAAGATGGCGAGAAACCGTATGTATCAGGCGATCATGCCGATCCGTGGAAAGATCCTGAACGTGGAAAAGGCAAGCATCGATAAGGTACTTGCCAATGCCGAGATCAAGACTATGATCAATGCTTTCGGTTGTGGTTTTTCCGAGGGCTACGGCAACGATTTTGATATTACCAAACTGCGTTACGACAAGATCATCATCATGGCGGATGCCGATGTGGACGGTGCCCACATTTCTACCTTGCTTTTGACCTTGTTCTATCGCTTTATGCCGGAACTCATTTATGAGGGACATGTTTATATTGCTATGCCGCCTCTTTATAAGGCAATCCCATCCAAGGGAAAGGAAGAATATCTCTATGATGATGCCGCCTTGGAAAAATACAGAAAGACCCATACGGGTAATTTTACCCTGCAAAGATATAAGGGACTGGGTGAGATGGATGCGGAACAGTTGTGGGAGACGACTTTGGATCCGGAACGCAGGATCTTGAAAAAGGTAGAGATCGAGGATGGACGTATGGCATCCGATGTGACCGAAATGTTGATGGGAAATGATGTGCCACCGCGCCGTGCCTTTATCTACGAACACGCGAGAGATGCGCAGCTTGACGTATAGACGTTTGAAATAGTAAGTAGGAGAGAAAGAACAGATGGCAGTAGAGGAAAAATTTATTCGCATGGAATATTCGGAGATCATGGAGAAATCCTATATCGATTATGCCATGAGCGTTATTATTGCAAGAGCCTTACCGGATGTCCGCGATGGATTAAAGCCGGTGCAGAGACGTACGCTTTATGATATGCACGAACTGGGGATCCGTTACGATAAGCCTTTCCGTAAGTCAGCCAGAATCGTCGGAGATACCATGGGTAAGTATCATCCACATGGTGATTCTTCCATTTATGACGCCCTGGTCGTTATGTCACAGGACTTTAAAAAAGGACTTCCTTTGGTGGAAGGGCATGGTAACTTTGGCTCGATCGAGGGTGACGGTGCAGCGGCAATGCGTTATACCGAGGCACGTCTGCACAAGGTGACCCAGGAGTGTTATCTGGCGGATCTGGATAAGGATGTCGTTGATTTTATTCCAAACTTTGACGAGACGGAAAAAGAGCCGGAAGTCCTTCCGGTCAAGGTGCCAAACCTTCTCATCAACGGTGCGGAAGGTATCGCCGTTGGTATGGCGACCAGTATTCCGCCACATAATTTTGGGGAAGTGATCGACGGTGTCATTGCCTATATGAAAGACCCGGATATCAATACCCAGCAGATGATGGAATACATCAAGGGACCGGATTTTCCGACCGGCGGTATCGTGGTCAACAAGGATGATCTGCATGCCATTTATGCGACCGGTGTCGGTAAGATCAAGGTGCGTGGCAAGGTGGAGATCGAAAAGGTCAAGGGCGGCAAGGAACGTCTGATCATCACGGAGATCCCATATACCATGATCGGTGCCAATATCGGAAAGTTCTTAAATGACGTATATGGTCTGGTCGAGTCGAAAAAGACGACAGATATCGTTGATATTTCCAACCAGTCCTCCAAAGAAGGCATTCGTATCGTCATTGATCTGAAAAAGGGAGCCGATGCCGAAAATCTCTGCAATCTGCTCTACAAAAAAACAAGATTGGAAGATACCTTTGGCGTGAATATGCTTGCCGTTGCAGACGGCAGACCGGAGACCATGGGCATTGTCCCGATCATCCGCCATCATGTCAACTTCCAGTATGAATTGGCTACCAGAAAATATACGACCCTGCTTGCCAAGGAACGCCAGAAAAAGGAGATTCAGGAAGGTTTGATCAAGGCATGTGATGTCATTGATCTGATCATTGAGATCCTGCGCGGCAGTAAGGATATGAAAATGGCAAAAGCATGTCTGGTTGAGGGGATTACCGAAGGCATCCGCTTTAAGTCGGAAGTGTCAAAAAGAGACGCCGAAAAACTGCATTTTACAGAACGACAGGCAACTGCCATCTTGGAAATGCGTTTGTATAAACTGATCGGTCTGGAGATCCAGGCACTCATGAACGACTATGAAAAGACCATGAAAAATATTCAGGAATATTCTGATATCCTGGAAAACCGTGCTTCCATGGCAAAGGTCATCATGAAGGAATTAAAAGAGTTTAAGAAGGAATATGCCAAGGAGCGCCGCACGGTCATTGATAATGTGGCAGAAGTTGTGGTAGAAGAAAAGCCGATCGAGGAAGTGGATGTTGCTGTCATGATCGATCGTTTTGCCTACGGCCGTGTTGTGGATATGCCTACCTTTGAACGCAACAAAGAGGCGGCTGAGGCAGAGAGCCGCCAGATCATCTTCTGTAAAAATACGGATAAACTGGCACTTTTTACCGATAAGGGACAGATGCATCTGATCAAGGTCTTAGACCTGCCGTTTGGCAAGTTCCGCGATAAGGGACAGCCGCTGGATAATGTAAGTAACTTTGATGCGAGCAAGGAAGAAAGCCTTTTGATCGCGTCCGTTGCTGCATTAAAAGATAAAAAACTGGTATTTGCGACCAAGACATCCATGTTAAAGGTAGTCGATGGCGGCGAGTTTGATGTGGCAAAGAGAACGACGGCTGCCACCAAGTTAGCCCCGGATGATGGTCTGCTTTTAGTTGGAGTCTTAGAAGACCAGGATAGCATTGTCATGCAAAGCGAGAAGGAAATGTTCCTGCGCATTGATACGGCGGCCATACCGGAGAAAAAGAAGGGCGCGATTGGTGTCAGGGGCATGCGCTTAGCCGATAAGGATCTCTTGCAGGCTGTCTATCTCTTGCATACAGGTGATAGCAAGACGGTCAAAGTCAAGGGCAAGGATGTGGTCTTAAACCGCCTGCACATTGGCAATCGCGATACGAAAGGTGTCAAGAAATAATGACGTTTGATGATAAGACCCGTGCTTTTATGGATAAAATTGCAAAAAAAGGCAGTGTCTTAGGGCTGGATGCCATGTGCCTGCTCATGCAGGCTCTGGGCGATCCGCAGGAGCAATTACAGGTCATCCACGTGGCAGGAACCAATGGAAAGGGTTCTACCTGTGCTATGCTGCAGAGTATTTTATGCCTGCAGGGCTACCGGGTCGGGCTTTATACGTCCCCGGCAGTCTTTTGCTACGAGGAACGTTTTTCCATCGATGGCGCGTACATAGACGCAGCGACTTTTAATGTCTATATGCACCGCATGGAGGATGCCTGGCAGGAAGTTGAAAGACAGCATGGTGTATGCGCGACCATTTTTGAAGTGGAGACGGCACTGGCATATCTTTATTTTTACGAAGCAGGCTGTGACTATGTCATCATGGAAGTTGGCATGGGCGGGGCGACCGATGCAAGCAATGTATTGAACCATAGTCTATGCAGCGTTTTTGCCGCAATCGGCAGAGACCATATGCAGTTCTTAGGACCGGATCTGGAAAGCATTGCCCGCATCAAGGCTGGCATTATGAAAGCAGGGGGACAGGCTGTTTCCACCTGGCAGGAGCCAAAGGCTGCCAAAGTCTTAGAGGATGTGGCTAAGGCTGGAAAGACCGGACTTACTTTTTGTGATGAGAGCAAGGTAAAGATAAAGCAAAGAAAGCCGCTCTGTTATGACTATAAGGAATTTTCGGATATAGAGGTACCCCTGGAGGGCTCCTATCAACTGCAAAACAGTGTCCTGGTCTTAGAGACCATTCGGACCTTGCGCAAACTGGGCGTTTTTATTTCGGATGCGGCGGTAAAAGAGGGCATGCAAAAGACCGTCTGGCAGGGAAGGATGGAGTGCCTTTGTAAGGAACCGCTGATCTATATGGATGGGGCACACAACCTGCCCGCAGCCAAAAGATTATGGGAAACGCTGGAAAGTGATTTTACAAATAAATCCATAACCTATATAATGGGGGTACTTGCGGATAAGGAATACGAGGAAATGCTGGCACTGCTTCTGCCAAGAGCAGGGCATATCTATACGGTCACACCGGACAATGCCAGAGCCTTGCCGGCCGAAAAATTGCAAAAGACCATAGAGAATCTTTCCTATGCGGCGCTTGCCTGTCCTTCTTTAGAGGATGCACTTTATCAGGCACTGCAGGCGGGGGATGATATGATCTTAGCCTTTGGTTCCCTTTCTTATCTGGGAGACTTTAAGAAGATTGTAAAAGCATCTGTAAAGGAGTAAGAGATGTTTGATCACGAAAAAATAAAAGAGGGCGTGCGCCTGATCTTGGAGGGCGTGGGCGAAGACGTGGAGCGCGAGGGACTTTTAGAGACACCGGATCGTGTAGCACGCATGTATGAGGAGATCTTTGCCGGTATGTATCAGGATGCCGCAGAGCCGCTTTCCAAGCGTTTTCATGTGGCTGGAAATGAGATGGTCTTGGAAAAGGATATTGTATTTTACAGCACCTGCGAGCATCATCTGATGCCATTCTTTGGCAAGGCACATGTAGCCTATATCCCAAAGGGCGAGGTCGTGGGACTCAGCAAGATCGCCAGGACGGTTGAGGTCTTTGCAAAAAGACCCCAGTTGCAGGAGCAGTTGACGGCACAGATCGCGGATGCTATCAATGAACAACTGCATCCCATGGGCGTTATGGTCATGCTTGAGGCAGAGCATACCTGTATGACCATGCGCGGCGTCAAAAAGCCGGGCAGCAAGACAGTCAGTTATGTGACAAGGGGCATCTTTGCAGAGGATACGGCACTACAGGATCGTTTTTTTCAATTAGTAAAATAAAGTTTGGATACGGCATATGGACACAGTGACACAGGTTTTAGAACATCCCAAATATAAGGCATGCTGCGAGACAATCACGGACTACGAAGCAGATAGGACTTATTGCAGACATGATATGGAACATTTTCTTCGGGTAGGACAGATCGCTATTTTGTTGGCAAAAGAAAATGGGCTTTCGATCGATGCAGAGGAGATCATGCTTGCAGCCCTCTTTCATGATCTGGGGCGAGCCTTGCAGTATCAGAATGGAATCTCCCATGCAGAATCGTCAGCGATCCTTGCAGAGGAGATTTTGTTGTCTATTGGCTATGATCCTGCTAAGACAGACAGGATATGTGCAGCGGTGAAATGCCATAGCAAAAGGCAGGATGTCAAGATTCGTTATGCCAAGCGTGGCAGCCAAAAGACCTTGGAAGACTTGCTTTCCTTTGCCGATCATTTTTCGAGGGAATGCTTTGCCTGCCTAGCAAGCGATACCTGCAAATGGAAAGCAGAAGAAAGGATCGACAGACCCTATTTTGAGATAAAGGAAGATTATGATATAAGAAAGAGAGGCTTGCTATGATCATAGGAAATCAGGAATTTTTGGAAGAGGGACACACTTATGTCATGGGAATCTTAAATGTGACACCGGATTCCTTTTCGGATGGCGGCAGATATAATCATTTGGACGCTGCCTTAAAACATACTGAGCAGATGATAAAAGATGGTGCGGCTATCATTGATGTTGGTGGAGAGTCTACAAGACCGGGACATGAAAAGATCACAGACCAGGAGGAGATCGACCGCATCCTTCCGGTGATCGAAAAGATCAAGCAGGAATTTTCCGTCCCGGTATCCTTAGATACCTATAAGGCAGCCGTGGCAAAAGAGGGAATTCAGGCAGGAGCCGATCTTTTAAATGATATCTGGGGTTTACAGTATGATCCTGCCATGGGAAAGATCGTAGCAGACAGCGGTGTCGCTTATTGCCTCATGCACAATCGGGATAAGATCACGGAGGAGATGGACGCCGATCTTTTTATCGGGCAGATGAAAGAAGATGCAAAAAGGGCACTGGATGCCGGCATCAAGAAAGAGCGGATTATTTTGGATCCGGGGGTAGGCTTTGCCAAGACCCAGGAACAGAACCTTATGACTATCGCAAATCTGGACCGCCTCAAGGCACTGGGCTATCCGGTCTTACTGGGGACATCCAGAAAGTCTGTGATCGGTTATGTCTTAGATGTGCCGACCGACAAGCGTCTGGTGGGAACTCTGGCGACAAGTGCCGTAGCCGTACAGACAGGCTGTATGTTCGTGCGTGTGCATGATGTCAAAGAAAATGTGGAATTGATTCAGATGTTAGAACGCATCCGGGAAAGCAGGTAAAAATGGAACAGATCATAGTAGAAGGATTAGAAGTATTTGGATACCATGGCGTATATGAACAGGAAAAAGAGGAAGGACAGATCTTTGTCGTGAATTGCTGGATTGATACTTCCTTTGCCGGAGCGATTCATTCCGATGACCTGTCAAATACGGTGGACTATGGAAATGTATGTCTTTTTATCAAAAAATATTTTGCGGAAAATGCACATGATCTCTTGGAAAAGGTAGCAGATGAACTTGCAACATCCATCATGTATGCTTTTCCGGGCGTACAAAAGTTAGTTTTAGAGATCAAAAAACCGCATGCACCGATTCCTATGGAGTTTGCAAACGTGGGTGTCAAGGTAGAAAAGGCATGGCATCAGGTAGCCCTTGCGATCGGAAGCAATATGGGCGACAAGGAAAAGTATCTGACCGATGCCATGGAAGAGTTGATCAGTGATCCTAATGTCAGAAATGTCATTGTTTCAGACTATATAGAAACCGAGCCTTATGGATATGTGGATCAGGATAAGTTCTTAAATGGGGCAGCGACCATAGAGACCCTTTTATTACCGGAAGACCTGCTTGCCTTTTTACATAGGATCGAGGAGAAAGCAGACCGTAAGCGCGAGATCCACTGGGGACCACGGACACTGGATCTGGATATTCTTTTGTATGATGATGCCTGCATCCATACCAAAAACCTGATCGTGCCGCATATTGATATGTGCAACCGCATGTTTGTCTTAGAACCGCTCATGCAGATCGCACCGGGACTGGTACATCCGGTCAGAAGACGTACCATCTATGATCTCTATTACATGTTGAAGGAAAAAGAAAATGCGTAAGTTTCGGACAAACAGACTCTGGCAGATCATTTATCCGATTGTGGTATATTATCTGCTATACAATGTATTTTTCGTGGCACTGCGCCTGCTTTTTGGCGCACACGCCAGTCATTTGTTTTTGCTGGGGATCGCCAGCCTTTTGACCATACCTTTTTGCTATGGTATTTACAAAAAAGCCCCGATCGTGCGGGCAGAAAAAGTCTGGGATAAAGAGACTTTCCCAAGAGAATGTCTGTATATCCTTGGTGTTGTGGCATTGGGACTGATCTTAAATTTCATCATTTCCCATACGCCGCTGGTGGCTTATTCTTCCGGCTATGCCCAGGCGAATGCCACGCTTTATGCGGGCGGTCTTTTGACCAAGATCTTTGCAAATTGCATCAGTATTCCGATTTTGGAGGAACTGGTCTACCGTGGGATCGTATGCGGGCAGTTGAGCCTCTGGTATGACGAAAAAATTGCAGTCATTATTTCTGCATTTTGTTTTGGTATCATGCACTTTAATGTGGTACAATTCTTATATGGATTTCTGGTAGGTCTTGCGATCGCAACGGTATATATCAAAACGCGCAAACTCTGGGTCGTTATCGTGGCTCATGGATTGACGAATTTTATCGTTGTCATATTGGCAAGCCTCGGATAGATAAGACATTTTTAAAAGAGACATAAGGAGGATCTGATTATGGACGACAGCAAGATCACACTTACCATTGGTAAGCAAAAGAACATTGCACTCATTGCACATGACGGAAAAAAGGCTGAGATCATTGCATGGTGTGAAGAACACAAAGAAGAATTAAAGAAGCACTTTTTATGCGGTACCGGCACGACCGCGCGTATGATCACAGATCGTACAGGGCTTCCGGTACGCGGTTATAACAGCGGTCCTTTAGGCGGTGACCAGCAGGTAGGAGCCAAGGTCGTAGAGGGCAAGATCGATCTGATCATTTTCTTCTCCGATCCGCTTACGGCACAGCCGCATGACCCGGATGTAAAGGCACTGCTTCGTATCGCACAGGTCTATGACATTCCGATCGCTAACAACAAGGCGACGGCTGACTTTATCATCACATCGGATTTCATCGACAAGGAATACAATCATGATGTGATCAACTTCAAGAAGAACATTTCAGAGAGAGCAGAAACACTGTAAGACAGTGGGGAGGAATGGATGAGCAAACAGGATAATCCCAATGTTGTTGGAAATATTGCGATCGTCTTTATGTCGATCCTCTTGATCGCCGTGGGCTGCATCATGTTATTTACGGATGCGGTCAGGATGATCTATTTCTGCTACGGTGCCGGTGCCTGTCTTTTGGTATGGGGCATCTGGATGATCAGCCGTTACTTTTTACATAAGGAATTTCAGAGAACGACCAATTATGGCTTTTCGGTCGGCACGCTGGTCGTGATCTTGGGAGCCATTGATTTGATCCGTGCACAGGATATTGCGGACTCCATACCCAATTATCTGGGTATCCTGGTTCTGATCGAGGGCGTTGTCATGTTGCAGAACACCGTCCAGTTAAAGAACTTACACGGAGATCTTTGGCTCGTCAGTCTGATCTTTTCCCTGCTTTCCGTAGCAGGATCGGTTGTCATATTACTGGATATCGGGAATATGATAACAAGGTATGAGACTGCCTTTTATGGTATCCTGATCATGGTCGGTGCATTTGCACTCTTATCCCTGTGCTTTGTTGGGGTGAGGACCAAGCATTATCACAAGGAAAGCAAACGGGAGTTGGAACGCAATATCGAAGAATCCGACCAGTGGTTTGAAGGCAAGCAGGAGACGACCACGGCTATTACGGAGGAAGTGGCAGAGGACCATGCCGATGAGACAGAAAGTGATCCACTGCCGGATACAGATCAAGCGGATTCTGCCTTGGTAGAGGAAGAAGTGTAGGATTTTTGAAAGGAGTTTGGCATGGCAAATATTTCGGATTATTTAGATTGGCGTGGTGATATTACCATGGAGATTGACCCCTTTAATGAAGTAGATAATCTGGTCTTAGCAGAACTGGCATACACAGATTTTGGCGGCATTGTCCCGGGCTTGAATCAAAAGGGACAATGGATCACGATCCGGGAGGCACACGATCGCTTCTTTTCTATGTATTCAGAAGAAGAGATCATGGCGAAGAACTCTACCACCAAGGTCGCACCTTTTTTGATGCACAAGATGGTAGCATCTGCACGTTTTCAAAATCTGCGGCTTATGAACTATGTCAATGAGATCGACGAAGAAAATCAGACCCAGTTTTCGGTTTTGTCTTTTCTTTTAGATGATGACAGGGTCTATGTGGCATTCCGCGGGACGGATAATACCATTGTCGGCTGGAAAGAAGACTTTAATATGTCTTTCCTTTATCAGACGGAGGGACAGATCCGGGCAGCCCAGTATCTGAATGACTGCTATGGCGATACTTCTTATGAACTGCTTGTAGGAGGACATTCCAAGGGCGGCAACTTTGCCGTATATGCATCTGCATTTTGCCAGCCTGCCATTCAGGATCGCATTACTTGTGTTTATTCCAATGATGGTCCGGGCTTTTTAAAAGAGATCACGACGCAGGAGTCTTATGAGCGCATTGTGCCCCGGGTCGTCAGTACCATACCGGAATCTTCCATTGTTGGCATGCTTTTGGAAAACGAGATGGATCATCGGGTGGTAAAGAGTTCACAGACCGGCGCCATGCAGCATGATGCCATGTCATGGGAAGTCCTTGGCAATCATTTTGTTTTTGCCGAAAATCTGTCAGAGTCTTCCGTGATGCTGGATCGTACTTTAAAAAACTGGATCTATGGTCTGAGTGCGGAGGAGAGGGAAGAATTTGTCAATATCTTATTTGGTACCCTGCAATCGACCGGAGCAACGACGCTGGACGAACTGACGGCAAACAAATTTTCCATGATGACCAATATCTCTAAGACCCTATCTGCCATGCCGGTGGAAAAGCAGCAGGTCTTAAAGGATGTCATCCGCCGTTTTGCCTATTCCAGCGGAGAGACCTTTGCAGATAGCGTGCAGGAAAAACTCTTTCACAATCCGCTGTCAGAAAGGCTTATGAATACGACAAAAAGTATTGAGCGTAAGAAAAAGTGAGAAAATAAGAGTATACGTTAGATAAAGATAGGATTCTTGGAATTATTGGATGTGACTAAAGTTGCAACTTGGTTCTTAGAATCCTATTATATGAATTGTGGTTAGCACTCGTACAAAGTGAGTGCTAACAAAGAATGAGAGAAATATAAGGAGGCATATAGAAATGAAATTAGTACCATTAACAGATCGCGTTGTTTTAAAACAGTGTCAGGCAGAAGAAACGACAAAGTCAGGCATTATCCTGGCAAGTGCAGCACAGGAAAAGCCAATGGAGGCAGAGGTTATTGCCGTAGGTCCTGGCGGAATGGTAGATGGTAAAGAGGTTGTTATGCAGGTTAAGGCTGGTCAGAAGGTCATCTATTCCAAGTATGCCGGAACAGAAGTAAAGTTAGAAGGCGAAGATTATATCATCGTTCGTCAGAATGACATTCTTGCTGTGGTAGAGTAAAAATAGATATAAGAAAGAAGGATTAAATTATGGCTAAGGAAATTAAATATGGCGCAGAAGCTAGGAAAGCATTAGAAGCAGGTGTAGATCAGTTGGCAGACACTGTCAGAGTTACGATCGGACCAAAGGGACGCAACGTTGTTTTGGATAAGTCTTACGGTGCTCCACTTATCACAAACGATGGTGTTACCATTGCAAAAGAGATCGAATTGGAAGATCCGTTTGAGAACATGGGAGCACAACTTGTCAAGGAAGTTGCTACCAAGACCAATGATGTTGCCGGTGATGGTACAACAACCGCAACCGTATTGGCACAGGCTATGATCAAAGAAGGTATGAAGAACTTAGCAGCCGGAGCAAATCCGATCGTTCTTCGTAAAGGTATGAAGAAGGCTACAGATGCCGCAGTAGAATCTATTGTTTCCATGTCTGAAAAGGTCAGCGGAAAAGAGCAGATCGCTAAGGTCGCTGCAATTTCAGCAGGTGATGAAGCCGTTGGTAACATGGTAGCAGATGCCATGGAAAAGGTTTCCAATGATGGCGTTATCACGATCGAGGAATCTAAGACCATGCAGACAGAACTTGACTTGGTAGAAGGTATGCAGTTTGACCGTGGTTATATTTCAGCATATATGGCAACCGATATGGATAAGATGGAGGCCGTTCTGGATGATCCATATATCCTGATCACAGACAAGAAGATCAGCAATATTCAGGAGATCCTGCCACTCTTAGAGCAGATCGTGCAGTCAGGATCCCGTCTTCTTATCATTGCAGAGGATGTAGAGGGTGAAGCCCTTACAACCCTGATCCTGAACAAGTTGAGAGGTACTTTCAATGTTGTTGCTGTTAAGGCACCTGGTTATGGCGACCGCAGAAAAGAAATGTTACAGGATATCGCCATCCTTACCGGTGGTCAGGTAATCTCTGAAGAAGTAGGTCTGGAATTAAAGGATGCTACCATGGATCAACTTGGTCGTGCAAAATCAGTTAAGGTTCAGAAAGAGTCTACCGTTATCGTTGACGGCGAGGGTGATAAGGATGCCATTGCAGCCAGAGTATCACAGATCCGTGGACAGATTGAAGAGACAACTTCTGAGTTCGATAAAGAGAAATTACAGGAGCGTCTGGCTAAACTTGCCGGTGGCGTTGCCGTTATCCGTGTAGGTGCTGCTACCGAGACAGAAATGAAAGAAAGCAAACTCCGTATGGAAGATGCCTTAAACGCAACACGTGCTGCTGTAGAGGAAGGTATCATCGCAGGTGGCGGATCTGCTTACATCCACGCTTCCAAGGAAGTTGCAAAACTGGTTGATTCTCTGGAAGGTGATGAAAAGACAGGTGCCAAGGTTGTATTAAAGGCGCTGGAGGCTCCGCTTTTCCATATTTCAGCAAATGCCGGATTGGAAGGAAGCGTTATCATCAATAAGGTAAGAGAAGCACAGCCGGGATTTGGCTTTGATGCTTATAATGAGACTTATGTCAATATGGTAGAGGCAGGTATCCTGGATCCTGTCAAGGTAACACGTAGCGCATTACAGAATGCATGCTCTGTTGCATCTACCTTGCTTACAACAGAATCTGTTGTTGCAGACATCAAGGAACCGGCACCGGAAATGCCAGCAAATCCGGGTATGGGAATGATGTAAGATCTTTAAAAAGGACGGCGGAAACGCCGCCCTTTTTTTGTGCAAAACGCATTTGCCAGTACCTATAAAGTATGGTATGATAAACCATGTGTGTGAAGACATGCACAAGATGGATAAAAACGAAATGAGGACCATATGAGTAAAGTAGCGATTTTAACAGACAGTAACAGTGGAATCACACAGGAAGAAGCCGAGCAGGCAGGGATTTACGTCTTCCCGACACCGGTCTATATCAATGACGAGGTCTTTTATGAAGGCGTGGATCTTACGACAGACCAGTTCTTTGCGAGACAGGCAGAGGGGGCAGAGATCAAAACTTCCATGCCGGTCGTAGGTGATGTGATCGACAAGTGGGAAAGTCTGCTTGAGGAATATGATGAGGTCGTATATATTCCTTTGTCCAGCGGACTCAGCAGTTCCTGTGAGACAGCCATCATGTTGGCTGAGGATTACGATGGTAAGGTGCAGGTTGTCAACAATCAGCGTATTTCCGTTACCATGAAGTTATCCGTTTATGATGCCAAGAAACTTGCAGATGCAGGAAAGTCTGCCACAGAGATCAAAGAGATATTAGAGGCGATGAAGTTTGAGTCAACCATCTACATCATGGTAGATACGCTGGAGTATCTCAAAAAGGGTGGAAGGATCACACCGGCTGCTGCGGCTATTGGTTCTTTGCTTAAGATAAAACCGGTATTGCAGATCCGCGGAGAAAAGTTAGACAGTTTTGCTAAGGCGAGAACGGTCAAACAGGCAAAGCAGATCATGATGGATGCCATTGCCAAGGATATGGACGAAGTGCTCCATGATCCGACCGGCGAGAATACTATCATTGCTATGGCACATACCCAGAATGAGGAAGAGATCGCCAAGTTCAAGGCAGAAGTGGAAGAACGCTTCCCGGGACATGATATTTTTGTGGATCCTTTATCTTTGGTTGTATCCAGTCATATTGGACCGGGTGCACTTGCAGTGACTTGTACAAAGAAATTAACATCATTTTAATAAATTTTTTAGGAGGAACAAGAGCATGGTAAAAGCAGTTGTTGGTGCCAATTGGGGTGACGAAGGAAAGGGTAAGATCACAGATATGCTTGCGCAGAATGCAGATATCATTGTGAGATTTCAGGGAGGAGCGAATGCAGGACATACCATCGTCAATAATTATGGTAAGTTTGCCCTTCATACCTTGCCATCCGGCGTATTTTATGATCACACAACAAGCGTTATTGGTAATGGGGTAGCCTTAAACATTCCTGTCTTGTTTGACGAGATCAAGTCTATTACAGACAAAAATGTGCCAATGCCAAAGATCAAGGTATCAGATCGTGCACAGATCGTTATGCCGTATCATATTTTATTTGATCAGTATGAAGAGGAGCGTTTAGGAAAGGCTTCCTTCGGCTCTACCAAATCCGGCATTGCACCATTTTATTCTGATAAGTATGCAAAGGTTGGATATCAGGTCAGCGAACTCTTTGATGATGAACTTTTAAAGGAAAAGGTTGCACGTACCTGTGAGTCCAAGAATGTATTGTTAGAGCACCTTTATCACAAGCCACTCATTGACCCGGATGAGTTGTTGAAGACTTTACATAGTTACCGCGATATGATCGCACCTTATGTCTGCGATGTTTCTTCTTATTTGTGGAATGCCTTAAAGGAAGGCAAGACTATTCTTTTGGAAGGTCAGCTTGGTACTTTAAAGGATCCGGATCATGGTATCTATCCGATGGTAACATCTTCCTCTACCTTGGCTGCTTACGGTGCCATTGGTGCAGGTATTCCGGCACAGTCTATCGAGCAGGTCGTTACCGTATGTAAGGCTTATTCTTCCGCAGTTGGAGCCGGTGCTTTTGTCAGCGAGATCTTTGGTGATGAAGCAGACGAACTCCGCAGACGCGGTGGTGATGGCGGTGAGTTTGGTGCCACAACAGGTCGTCCAAGACGTATGGGATGGTTTGACTGTGTTGCCAGCAAATACGGCTGCCGTATGCAGGGCACGACGGATGTAGCCTTTACCGTGCTTGATGTATTGGGCTATCTGGATGAGATCCCGGTATGTGTGGGCTATGAAATCGATGGTCAGGTTACGACCGACTTCCCGGTTACCCATTTACTGGAAAAGGCAAAACCTGTCTATAAGACACTTCCGGGCTGGAAATGTGATATCCGCGGTATCAGAAAGTATGAAGATCTTCCGGAAAACTGCCGTAACTACATTGAGTTTGTAGAAAAAGAGATCGGCTTCCCGATCACCATGATTTCAAATGGACCGGGAAGAGAAGATATTATTTACCGCGACGTAAAGTAATATGAGATAAGATAAAGGCAAGACGAAAGAGAGCACTTGGCGGAGGGCTCTCTTTTTTCGTGGTGCGCCTTATCTCATTCACAGAATTGACACAATTCCAACACCTTATCAGCACATAGATGAAATACAATATGCATTGTGTAATTTTGGAAAAATTAGGGAGGAAATTAATTTGATAGAAGTAGAAAATCTGGTAAAAAAATATGGCTCGCTCACGGCTGTAGATGATCTGAGCATGAAGATTGAACCGGGGCATATTTATGGCTTGCTTGGAAAGAATGGTGCAGGCAAGACAACGACAATGAATATGGTCACAGGTTATATCGGTGCGACATCCGGCAGTGTCAAAGTGTGTGGGCATGACATTTTCAAAGAGGCAGAGGCTGCCAAAAAGGAGATCGGCTATCTGCCGGAGATTCCGCCCCTTTATACGGATATGAGCGTATATGAATATCTGGACTTTTGTGCAGAGTTAAAAGGCATCGGTAAAAAAGAGCGCGACGAACATATCGTGGATGTCATGGAAAAAGCCGGCATCTCTGAGATGGAGCATCGCCTGATCCGCAATTTGTCAAAAGGTTACAAACAGCGTGTCGGATTGGCACAGGCAATCCTAGGCAAGCCATCCATTATCATTTTGGATGAGCCTACCGTTGGTCTGGATCCGGTGCAGATGATCGAAATGCGTGATCTGATCAAGGAACTTGGCAAAGACCATACCGTGATCTTAAGTTCCCATATCTTATCCGAGGTCAGTGCCGTATGTGACTACATTTATATCATTGATCATGGAAAATTAGTGGCAGATTTTGCCATGGATGAAGAGAAAGCAGCATCCTTGGAAGAAATATTTATCGAACTGACAGGAAAGGAGGACAAAGAATAATGCTTGCAATTTTTAAACGAGAATTTAAATCCTTATTCTGGAACATTACCGGATGGCTGTTCATCGGTATTACCTTAGCACTGTTTGGACTCTATTTCTTTGTCTATAATCTGTCCTATGGTTATCCTTATATATCTTATTCTTTGTCAGCCATCGCCTTTTTATTTATGGTGACCGTGCCGATCCTTACCATGCGTGTTTTGGCAGAGGAAAAACATGCCAAGACCGACCAGTTGCTCTTGACGGCACCGATATCCGTAGGAAAGATCGTACTTGGTAAGTTTTTGGCGCTTGCCCTTGTCTATACGATCTGTATCGGCGTTATCTGTGTGGCACCTTTGGTACTTATGATCTTTGGTGAGGTGCCGCTGGCAGAGACTTATGTGGGTATTTTAGGCTTCTGGCTCTATGGTCTGGCAACGATCGCCATCGGTACCTTTGTATCTTCACTCACAGAGAGCCAGGTCATTTCCGCTGTTGTATCCTTTGGCTTGATCTTTGTTGGCTATATGATGTCATCCATCTGCAGCGTGATCTCATCATCCGGTAATCTTTTGACCAAGATCTTAGGATGTTATGACCTTTATACGCCATTGGATGATTTCTTCAATGGAACCCTTTCTGTTATCGGTATCGTCTATTATCTTTCTGTGATCGCACTGGCACTCTTTTTGACAGAGCAGATGATCCAGAAGCGCAGATGGACGATCAGCCGCAACATGATCTCTACCTCCGTATTTAGTACCGGTATGATCGCTATTGTCGTGGCACTGACGGTGGTTGTCAATCTGATCGCATCCGCTTTGCCAGAGACTTATACGCAGATCGATGCAACATCCCAGAAACTTTATTCCATTACGGAAGACACGGAGAAGTATCTGGATACCTTAAAAGATGATGTGACACTTTATGTTATGGTAAATAAAAACAGCAAAGATGATAATGTAGACCGCACCTTGCAGAAATATGCATCTGCATCCAAGCATGTCAAGGTAAAATATGTGGATCCGAATGACAGTCCGGCTTTTGCATCCAAGTATACGGACAGTGATGTGACCAGTAATTCCATTATTGTTGTCTGTGGAGACCGCTCTAAGGTCATTGACTACAATTCCGATATTTATGAGTATTCTTATGACTCCAGTTACAATTATTCCGTGACAGGATATGATTGTGAGGGACAGGTGACAGCAGCCATCCAGTATGTGACATCCGAGTCTACGACTAATGTATATGAACTGACAGGGCATGATGAGTCAACGCTTTCCGGTGACTTTTCAGAAGTATTCCAGAAGCGTTTCATGAATGTAGGATCACTCAGCCTTTTGACCGTAGATGCGATCCCGGAGGATTGTCAGGCAATCTTTATCACAGCACCGCAGTCGGATCTGTCTGAGGATGATCTGAGCAAATTGAGCCAGTATCTGGGAAATGGCGGAAAGATCTATCTGTCGATCGATTATTCCAAGTGGAATGATCTGACAAACTTTAAGAAATTACTTTCTGATAATAGCATTGAGACAACTGAGAGTCTTTTGGCAGAGACAGATCGTTCTTATTATTATCAGAGTCCATTTTATCTTTTGCCAAATGTAGAAAATACGGAAGTGTCTTCTTCTGTGGCTGGTATGACACAGGTCTTTGTGCCTTACAGTGTGGGACTTACCTATACGGGAGAGGATGACAGCAATGTGACATCATTTATGACGACTTCAGACACTACGATTGCTAAAGCAGCGGCCAATATTGCTGCCGTTCAGTCACAGGCGGATGCGGCCAATATAGCGAGTGTTCAGGATGGCGATACCCAGGGACAATATAGTCTGGGCATGATGGTCACAAATGAAAATGGAGGCGAACTCTGTGTGCTTGGTTCAGCTATGATGTGTACAGATAGTGCCAATCAGATCGTATCCGGTCATAATGCAACGCTTTTCAATGGTATCGTAAATGCACTTGTGACAACAGATGATGAAAACAGTGATAATGCGGTAGTGATCGCAGCCAAGGATTATACGGTATCCAACCTGACAGTTTCAGCAAATGCTATGCTTGTCTATGGTATTCTTTGGGGCATCTTTATGCCGATCGTCCTTATCATTATCGGTATCATTGTCTGGGCGAGAAGGAGAAAACGTTAGATGGATAAGCAAAAAAAGACCCTGCTCATTCTGGCAGTGCTATTGGGTGTAGCACTGCTGGGATTGCTGGGGGCTAAGAAATTGGCAGATAAAAAAGAAAAGGCAGATGCCATTGACTCTGCGGAGGAAAGTATTCAGGTATATTCTGTGGATGCAGATGATGTGACAAAGGTAGCCTATTATAACAATGGTGCGCAGGTGACACTGACGAAAACGGATGATCAGTGGCAGGATGCGGACGGTGTGATCTTAGATGATGACAAGGTCAAGACCATGTTATCTTATCTTACAACCATCAAAGCCAGTGATGTCATTGAGGACACAGACGATATCAGCCAGTATGGATTTTCGTCAGCCACCAATGAAGTGACCGTCACAACCAAAGATAGTGAGACGACCTTTACGATCGGTATGCAAAACGCCATCACCGATAAATATTATCTCATGGTAAATTATGATGAGAGCAAGGTCTATGTGATCGATTCTTCTATGTTGACGGCATGCGGCTATAGCACTTCCGACTTAATGCCGGATGAGTCTTAGTGCTCCTTTTTTTCGTCCTGATCTTTCTTTTTGTTCTGGATCATGATATTTAACAGCCACAGGGTAAATGGCACGAGAATGGTTGCCGCAATGGAGGCTGTCAGATAAGACATGGTCTTGGTATTGTCAAAGACGGCGGCAAAGATGGTGAGGACATACATGCCAACCAATAAGATAATGCCGATGATGGCAAGGATCTGTCGTAAACGTTGCATAAGGGTTCTCCTTCATAATTGATAAGGACATGATACCACATATAAAGGGATTGTGCTAGAGGACGGTGGAGAGAGCGCGAGCCGTCCTTGCCCTCTGGCAAAATTATGTTTTGCTTTTTTTTATGGTCTGTGGTATCGTATATGTGCTACAAAAGTGATAAAGGATGGAAAAAGATATGGCATTATTACAGGAATGGCAGAAAATCTCCTACAACCAGGAGCAGGATCGTGCCACATTACAGAGATTTTGGCAGAATTATTTCTTGATCGAGAAGGGTATCTATGAAAAATTACTGGACAATCCGGATGAAGAAGTTTCCGGCACCGTCAAGGAATTGGCTGATAAGTATGAGATCGACATTATGGCAATGACCGGATTTTTGGATGGTATCAATGACAGTCTGATCACACCGAACCCGATCGAGACCATGGAAGAGGATACCGTAGTTTCTCTGGCTTTTGATAAGGAGAAGTTATATGAGAATATGGTAGATGCTAAGGCTGACTGGCTCTATGAACTTCCACAGTGGGATGAAATCTTTGATGCAGACAAGAAAAAAACCTTGTATCGTGAGGCAAAGAATGCACACACGATCCGTAATACCGTTAAGGTTGGACGCAATGATCCTTGTCCATGTGGATCTGGTCGCAAGTACAAGCAGTGCTGCGGCAAGAAGAATAAATAAGAAATACAAAAAAGCCTCTGACTTAGGATGTAATGCATCTTAAGCCAGAGGCTTTTTTATGTGCGAAAGATCGATCTACGATGAGATCTTTTGTAAAGTGTCATAAAAGTTTGGATAGGAGATGACAACGCAATCCGGGTCATCAAAAGTTGTTACGCCATCCGCGGCAAGTCCGGCAATGGCAAAGGACATAGCAATGCGGTGATCTGCATAGGTCTTGATCTGAGTTCCATGCATGGATCGTCCGCCATGAATGATCATGCCGTCCTCTGTTCCGATGGCATCAGCCCCCATGGCATTGAGGTTTTCTACAACTGAGGTAACACGGTCAGACTCTTTGACACGGAGTTCTTTGGCATCCCGGATAATGGTATCGCCCTCTGCAAATGCAGCCATGACAGCAATGACCGGGATCTCGTCGATCAGTGTCGGGATCAGGTCTCCCTCAATGGTCGTACCGTGTAAAGAAGAAGAACGGACGATCAGATCACAGACCTCCTCACCGGATACCTTGCGTCTGTTTTCGTAAGTGATATCTGCACCCATCTGTTCGGCAACTTTTAGGATACCGTCGCGGGTAGGGTTACAGTTGACATTGTAGATCATAAGTTCTGCATTCGGAACGATAGAAGCGGCTGCAATAAAATAAGCAGCGGAAGAAATATCGCCCGGAATCTGAATCTTTTGTCCGACCAGGTGCGGATTGCCCTCAATGCTTGCAGTTCTTCCGGATGAGGTCACATTCGCACCAAAACCACTCAACATAAGTTCGGTGTGGTTACGGGATAAGACCGGCTCTGTGACAGAAGTCGTGCCATCGCAGTAAAGTCCAGCCAAAAGGATGGCGGATTTGACCTGGGCGGAAGCCACAGGAGAGTCATAGTGGATGGCATGCAGATCACCACCTTTGATCTCTAAAGGCGCGCAGTCATTGCCACGCAGGGAGGTGATTCTTGCCCCCATCATAGAAAGTGGCTTGATGATACGCTGCATAGGTCTTTTCTGGATGGATGCATCCCCATTTAAGGTGGAGGTAAAAGGACAGCCGGATAGGATACCGCTGATCAGTCTTGTCGTGGTGCCGCTGTTGCCAACGTCCAAAATGTTCCTTGGCTCCGTCAGACCATGTAAGCCTTTTCCTTGGATCACGACGTGATCGGCATCCTGTTTAATGGCAATGCCCATTTTTTGAAAGCAGGCGATCGTGGAACGACAGTCTGCCCCATCCAAAAAGCCGGTCAGTTCGGTCGTGCCATCGGCAATGGCGCCGAACATGACACCGCGGTGGGATATGGATTTATCACCGGGAATGTGGATCTGACCTTTGATATGATTTGCTTTTTTGATTTCCATTTTCTTACCTCGGATAGTCTAGGATTCGTGAATCGTGTAATGCTTGCTGAGAACAAGTTCTGCCGCATCCATGGCAGCCTGATCGTATAACTCGATACGCAGGACACCTTTTTCAAATTCTCGGTTGTGCACAATACCAATATTCTTGATACTGATGCCGTTGGCTGCCAGTGTTGTCGCGATCGTGGCAATGGCACCGGCTTCATCTGCAAGATCCAGATAAAACTCGTAGGACGAAGGAAGTACCCCTTGTTTTTTGAGGGGAAGATCATCCCGGTAATCTTTTGCCGAAGAAAAGAGCCTTATTACAGCATCTTCCTTTTGGTCTGTGATAGATGTGATAAAGTCCTGCAGGCTTTTCTGGTAAAGGACAGCAGCCTTTAAGATCTCATCCCGATTGGTGGCACAGATGTGCTGCCACATGACAGGAGAGGAGGATGCGATCCTTGTAATGTCGCGAAAACCGCCGGCGGCGATCGTCTTCATGGTCTCATCCACAAAATCATTCTCTGCAACAAAATTGACTAAAGATGCTGCAATGACGTGAGGCAGATGACTGATGCAAGCCGTTGCAAAATCATGTTTTTCCGGGCTCATGATCAGTGTGAGCGCACCAAGAGAAGTGATAAAGGCAGAAAAGTCTGCCAGTCTTTCCCTAGAAAAATCATCTGTTACCGTAAGGATATAATAAGCATTTTCCAGAAGGTATGGACTGGAGTGGTCGTAACCGATGGCTTCTGAACCTGCCATTGGGTGACCGCCGATAAAGCGGGAGGTCAGTCCCAGATCAGCAACGGCTTTTGTGATATCCCCCTTGACGCTTCCTACATCTGTAATGATACAGTGAGCCGGCAGAATATTCGCCAGACGGGTAAGGTAATCGACATTGACCCTGACCGGACCGCATAAAAATAAAAGGTCACAATCCGCAAAAGCCTCCAAATCCAGCATAGTATCGTTTGTGATGATGCCATCGGCATAGGCAGCCTGTATGGTGCTTTCGCGTGAGGCGATCGCAATCATTTCCGTTTCTGGGTATTTTTCTTTGATAATCTTAGCGATGGATCCACCGATCAATCCCAGACCGATAAATCCGATTTTTGGGTATAACATAATGATTCTCCTTATGTAACTATAATGTCCGACCTGCAAGTGAAATATAAGGCTTTAAGCCTTCCATCACAGAAGCAAACTGGTCAAAATCAAGCGACTGCGGACCGTCGGACAGGGCATGTGCCGGATCATTGTGGACTTCGATCATAAGACCGTCAGCACCGCAGGCGATGGCTGCTTTTGCCAAAGGTTCTACGAAAGAGCGCACGCCAGTAGCATGGCTTGGATCGACGATGACCGGAAGGTGTGTGCGTTCCTTTAAGACGCAGACAGCAGACAAATCCAAGGTATTTCTGGTGGAAGTCTCATAGGTGCGGATACCGCGCTCGCATAAGGCTACCTTGGAACTGCCGGAAGACATGATATATTCTGCTGCATTTAACCATTCATCGATCGTAGCGCAAAGTCCCCGCTTTAGAAGTACCGGCATACCGGTTTTTCCGACTTCTTTTAAGAGTTCAAAGTTCTGCATATTGCGAGCACCAACCTGTAACATATCTACATATTTAAAAGCAGATGCTACGGCGTGAGCAGAAGTGACTTCACAGATGGTAGCCAGACCGGTCTCTTTGGATGCGGTCTGCATATAGCGGAGACCGTCTTCTTCCAAGCCCTGAAAAGAGTATGGGGAAGTACGTGGCTTGTAGGCACCGCCGCGCAAGATGGTCGCACCCTCTTTCTTTACGGCTCTGGCGATCGTAAGCAGTTGTTCTTCGGATTCCACGGCACAAGGACCGGACATGATCGTGATGTTGTCTGGACCGATTTTGGTGTCTTTGACAGCAAATTCGGTTGGCTGTGGATGAAACTTTTTGTTGGCAAGTTTGTAACTTTCCGTGACCGGGATCATCTTGTCGACGATCGGGTTGGACTCGATGGCAGTCAGGTCGATCTTGGTCTTATCACCGATCAGACCGATGATCGTGACTTCCTCGCCACGGGACAGGTGTGTATGTAATCCGGTGGTTTCGATATCTTTTATAAGGTGATGCAGGGCATCCTCAGGTGTTTGTGGTTTGACTACTAAGATCATAGTGCATTACTCCTTTTCATATTAAATACAGATTTTATCATAGTCACTTTTATTCTTAAAGTCAACACTTTAAAGCGTAAAAGTTTAAAGTACGAAAAATAATCAAATCCATAAAATTGGGAAGACTACTTTTATGAAAGTAAAAGAAACGTGTATCATTGCCTGTTTTGTGATCGCCTTGCTTGGCATGCGGCAGACATTAGAGGCAAAATGGGGATTGGAAGATGTCATAGAAAAAGGACAGATCCTTTATGAACTGGGCGGCGGGAGCAATTCTATCTTAAACCCGGAGTCTGTGACAGAAGATGAACTGCCTATCCTTTTAAAAAATCCAAAAAGAGAGGGATATCTCTTTGGCGGCTGGTATCTGGACGAAAATTGGGAAGAACGGATCTATCGCATAGAGGATACCGGGGGCAAACGGTTGTATGCCAAATGGAATCTTTGCATCGAACCCAACCGCAATGTGCAGGAATATCCTTACAAGGCAAAGGATGGCGATCTTTTGCTCAAAGACCTGACCTACAGTTTTTTATATGAATTGGAAACGCCGGGCAATCCCGGAACCCGGATTCAGGATCTTTTGCAGCAAAAGTATGCCTCAGAGTATCAGTGTCCGCAGGGGCTTTGCATCACACCGGACTATATCATCGTATCGTCTTATGCACTGGAAGAAGATAAACTGGGCGCCCTGACCTTGTATGACCGGACAAGTCATACCTATATCATGTCTTTTGGCATGGAGGCAGACAGCCATCTTGGCGGGATCGCTTATGACGGCAAGGCACTCTGGATCTGTCATTCCAATAGCAAAGAAGTGGAGCGGATCTCCTATGCCTTTATCAAAAAACTGGCGGGGGTGAGCCGGCAGAATTTTATCGACATCACTTCCTGCTTTGAACGTTATCCGGTCGACAATACACCGTCTGCCATTGCCTGTATGGATGGTCAGATCTATGTCGCAACCCATCATGTTTATACGCCCGGGATCCTGTGTGCTTATACTTATGATGGCAAAAGCCTTACAGCAGACAAAAAGTGTTTGCTGCCGCCCAAGGTGCAGGGGATCTGCCGGGATGAGACTGGACGTATTTTTTTAAGCCTGTCCTATGGGCGCAATCAGTCTTCCTATTTAAATATTTATTCCGACATGGATCATTTACAGAAAAATTTCTGGACGCCTTCTGCACGGGTGGAAATGCCGCCGGGATCGGAGGCGATCGCTGTGGAAAACGGGCTTTGCTATGTTTTGTTTGAGACGGCTTCCTATAAATATTTTGAGGGGAGCGACGGCAAGGGAACCTGCAAGTATCCGCTGGATAAAATCCTCCTGCTTTCCGAGGAGAGCATTTTTTATGATTGAAGCGTGTAAAAGCCAGTTTTATAAGTTCTGCTGCTGACAGATGAATAAGATTTCTTTATTGACAAATAGTAGTGATATGCTAAAATATATTACGAATTGCATTCGTGATATATGATATTGCTATCGTGAATGTACAAATGAAATCGACTAGGAAAGGTATCTGTATCATACGAAATAGAGTGGTACCACGGAGTAAGATACTTCGCCTCTAATTAGATGATTCTAGTTAGGGGCTTGTTTTTTAGGAGGAAAAGAAAATGTCAAAACCTTACAATCACAAAGTCGTTGAGAAGAAATGGCAGAAGGTCTGGGATGATGAGAAGGCTTTCGCCGCAACAGATGATTATTCAAAACCAAAATATTATGCATTGGTGGAGTTCCCATATCCATCCGGACAGGGACTTCATGTAGGTCATCCGAGACCATATACCGCATTAGATATTGTGGCAAGAAAAAGAAGAATGCAGGGATACAATGTACTTTATCCGATGGGCTGGGATGCGTTCGGACTTCCAACCGAGAACTATGCCATCAAAAATAAAGTTCATCCAAAGATCGTGACTGCAAACAATGTGGCACATTTTAAGGATCAGTTACATTCCCTTGGATATTCTTTTGACTGGGACAGAGAGATCAACACAACAGATCCGAATTATTACAAATGGACACAGTGGATCTTCTTAAAATTATTCAAAGCTGGACTTGCATACAAGAAAGAGATGCCGATCAACTGGTGTACTTCCTGTAAAGTAGGTCTTGCAAACGAGGAAGTTGTCAACGGACGTTGTGAGAGATGTGGTTCTGAGGTTGTCCGCAAGGTAAAGAGCGAGTGGATGCTTAAGATTACAGAATACGCTGACAAATTGATCGAAGGCTTGAATGATGTCGACTACATTGAGCGTGTCAAAGTATCCCAGAGGAACTGGATCGGAAAATCAACCGGAGCAGAAGTTGATTTTTCTATCAAGGGAAAAGAAGACAAACTCCGCATTTATACAACAAGATGTGATACCTTATTCGGTGTCACTTACATGGTAGTATCTCCGGAGCACCCATATCTTGACAAATACAAGGCAGAGATCAAAAACTGGTCTGAGATCGAAGCATACCGTGAGGCTGCTTCCAAGAAATCCGATTTTGAGCGTGCAGAACTTGCAAAAGATAAGACAGGCGTTCAGATCGATGGTCTTGTTGCCGTAAATCCTGTCAATGGAAAAGAAGTGCCGATCTGGGTTTCTGATTATGTATTGATGAGTTATGGGACAGGAGCCATTATGGCGGTTCCGGCACATGATGAGAGAGACTGGGAATTTGCAAAGAAATTCAATCTTCCGATTATTCAGGTAGTCGCAAAAAATGGCGAGGCTGTTGATGTCAATGAGGCAGCATTTACAGATGTTGCAACAGGAGTTTTGATCAATTCCGATTTCTTAAACGGATTGGAAGTAAAAGATGCAAAAGAAAAGATGATCTCTTACTTAGAGGAAAAAGAAATCGGTACTGCAAAGACAAACTACAAATTACGTGACTGGGTGTTCTCACGCCAGCGTTACTGGGGCGAGCCGATCCCGATTGTAGAATGTGAGAAATGCGGTTATGTGCCGATTGATGAAAGCGAACTTCCATTGATGCTTCCGGAAGTAGAGAGTTATATGCCTACCGATAACGGAGAATCACCGCTTGCTGCCATGACAGACTGGGTAAATACCACCTGTCCATGTTGTGGAGGACCTGCAAAACGTGAGACAGATACCATGCCGCAGTGGGCAGGATCTTCATGGTATTTCCTAAGATACTGTGATCCGCATAATGATAAGGCACTTGCCAGTCCGGAGTCGTTAAAATACTGGCTTCCGGTTGACTGGTACAATGGCGGTATGGAGCATACGACCCTGCATTTGCTTTATTCAAGATTCTGGCATAAATTCCTCTATGATCAGAAGGTCGTTCCGACACCGGAACCATATCAGAAGAGAACATCCCACGGAATGATCCTCGGTGAGAATGGCGAAAAGATGTCTAAGTCAAGAGGAAACGTCGTAAATCCGGATGACATTGTAAGAGAGTACGGGGCTGATACCTTAAGAACTTATGAAATGTTTATCGGTGCCTTTGACTTGGCAGCATCCTGGTCAGAAGATGGCGTAAAAGGCTGCCGCCGTTTCTTAGAGCGTGTCTGGAAATTACAGGATATCATGACAGATGAGGAAGGTTATTCTGCGGATTTAGAGACAAAGATGCATCAGACCATCAAGAAGGTCAGCAATGACTTTGAAAACTTAAAATACAACACAGCAATTGCAGCAATGATGGCATTGATCAATGACTTCTATAAGAAGAATGCCGTTACCAAGGGCGAATATAAGACCCTGATCACCTTATTGAATCCGGTTGCACCTCATATTACAGAAGAGTTATGGCAGATCGTTGGTGGAGAGGGATACCTTTACCAGACGACATGGCCGGAATATGATGAAGCAAAGACCGTTGAGTCAACCGTTGAGATCGCAGTACAGATCAACGGAAAGACAAAAGGAACGATAACCATTGGTAAAGACGATGCAAAAGATGATGTTATTGCAAAAGCAAAAGAATCTATTGCAGATAAGTTGACCGGTAACATTGTAAAAGAGATCTATGTACCGGGACGCATTGTCAACATCGTAGCAAAATAAGAGCAAGATATACATAAGGACGACTCATGTGGGTCGTCCTTATTGTCTGTCTTAATGTGGGCGGAAAGTATGTACCAGTTGGATGATACGATCCGCCTTTTTTTGTTCTTCCGGTGACATGTTCTGCTTTAACATACCGATGAGCAGTGTCGTCTCAGCATCGGTAAAAGTCAGTCCCTTGGATCTTGCCTCCATTGCGGCACTGGATAACTGGCTTGCCAGTTCGTTGGCTGTCCCCGTGTGGGATCTGGCGGCAAAAGCCTGCAAAAACTGTTGCTTTTCTTTGGGAATGGATTGGAAGATCGGGTTGTTCAGAAAAGAAGGATCCATTAGTCGTTGCCTCCGTTAAATAGGATTTCGTAGGTGGATAACATCTGCATGGCGTTTAATACCTGATCGATCTGTCTTTTTTCATTGTCGTTACAATAGACCTTGATGGCATTTAAGATGTCAGATGTTGAATTCTTTTTTTCCATGGCACTGATCTGCATGGTATTTTCCGGATTTTCAAAATATTCCATCGTCTTTTGCATTTGCAGATAGGAGATCATCATGGAGATATTCTTTTGTGCCGTCGATCCCAGGTAAGGCAGGATCGTTTTTAATATGTTTATTTCCTTATTTTGTAAACGGTTGTCATAAAGAGAAAGAGATTCATTTTCCATAAGCGTTTTTTATTTACTATATGACGGATTTTAAAAGTTAGAATAAGATAATAAGAAAATACTTATAGGAAAATAGAAATATGAGACGATTGATCCTGCGTGGAAATGAATGTTTTGAAGTGGATGAGGAATGCCTGCGGAAAAAGAAAATGCAGGGAGAAGAATGTGTGCACTGTAAAAAGAACGAAAAAGGAAAAGACGATCGTTGGAATGCCAGGAAAAAGAGAGGAAGATAGCATAATAAAAAGGCGCCCTAAATAAGGACGCCTTTTTCGATGAAGGTTTTTAGAAGAAACTTCCGCAGCCGCCGCCATCGTTACAGCAGCAAAGAAGTAAGAGGATGATCCAGATGCTGTTTCCACATCCACATCCGTCATTTGAGAAAGATGATCCATTACCGCACAATGCTAAGATCAGGATGATCCAGATCAAAGAAGAGCAGCATCCGTTATTGTTGTCATTTCCACATCCACAATTTGTTGCAACTAGGTCACTCATAAGAAACCCTCCTAAATATTTACACTGTATCTTATGCTGGTTTTTAAAAACGGTTACAGAAATAATCAAAAAGTAAAATAAACGATAATAAAGAAAAGAAAAAAATATAAAGAACCATTTTTTCCATTTATACTAATGCTAGAAACGATTTGTCAGAAAGGGAGTTATTTTTATGAGAGCAGTAAGACTTAGAACTTCATATTTAAAAAATCCCATGGGGATGGATATTACAAAGCCGCGTTTTTATTGGAATTGCGAGGGTGGTGAGAAACAGACTGCCTATGAAATCATGGCAGAATGCAATGGAAAAGAAATCTTTCATACCGGCAAGGTGGTCTCTGATGCCATGACGCATATTCCATACGCCGGAGAGACTTTGCAGAGTAGAGACATAGTGACATGGAAGGTCAGACTTTGGGATGAAAAAGATCAACCAGGAGCGTGGAACAGTGCCAGCTTTGAGATGGGACTTTTGGAAGAAAGTGACTGGCTGGCAAAATGGATCAGCGGAGACTACAAGCCTAAGAAAAAGGAACGCTATCCTGTGGATTGTTTCAAAAAGGATTTTCAGACGAAAAAAGAGATAAAAAAGGCCAGACTTTATGCGAGTGCGCGGGGGCTCTATGATGTCTGTATCAATGGAAGCCGCCTGACGGACTTTATTTTAGCACCGGGTATGACGGATTACAGAAAACGCATACAGTATCAGACTTATGATGTGACCGGACTTTTGCAGGACAAGAATACTTTAGAACTACGTCTGGCAGATGGTTGGTATCGGGGTAGCAGTGCAGCCTATGGCGTAACGGAGGTCTATGGAAACCAGACCAGTCTGATCGCACAACTGGAAGTGATCTATACCGATGGAAGTAAAGATGTCATTGCAACGGACGGCTCATTTGCATGGAGCAATGATGGACCAATCCGTTTTGCAGATTTAAAGGATGGAGAAATCTATGATGCCGAGAAAAAGCCGTCTTATCAGGGAAAAGCAGTTGAGATCATGGATTCTGCAAAAAACAAGCCACATTTACAGGCATCCAACAATGTAGCAGTACAGGAAAAAGAAACCTTTCAGCCAAAACTTCTGATCGCAAAAGATGGCACAAAAGTCTTGGATTTTGAGCAGAACATGGCCGGATATATTGCATTTTCTATCCATGGAGAAAAAGGGCAGAAACTTGTTCTGAAATGTGGCGAGGTATTGGATGAAGAGGGAAGAGTTGATTTGTCCGGTATTCAGGAGACCAGACCGGCAAAGGGGTGGAGCCAGATGGATCTGATAAAGAAATTGATGGGAGCACCGATCAAGGGAGCGACAGAGGTCACACCAAAGCAGGAGATCAACTTTGTTTGTAGTGGAAGTGAGGATTCCTACAAGACATCCTTTGCTGTATTTGGTTTCCGTTATGCTGAAGTGGAGACAGATATTGCCATCAAGCCGGAGAATTTTACCGCCATTGCAGTATATTCGGATATGGAAACCGTAGGAGAATTTAACTGCTCTAATCCAATGATCAATCAGTTGTATCAAAATACACTTTGGAGTATGAAAGGAAACTTCTTAGATCTGCCGACGGATTGTCCGACGAGAGAACGTCTGGGCTGGACAGGGGATGCGCAGATTTTCTTTTATACAGGTGCTTATATGATGGATACAGCGGCTTTCTTCAAAAAGTGGCTTTTGGATATGCAGGATGCTCAGTATAAAAATGGAACCATTCCGGCGGTTCTTCCATATCAGGGTGTAGACATGATGTACAAAGCGACAGGTGTTTCTGTGGGCTGGGCGGATGCTGTTTATCTGATCCCTTATCGTTATTATAAGCGTTATGGTGATCTGTCCGTGTTGGAAGATTGCTGGGATATGATAGAAAAGTATGCCGCATATCTATGGAAACATCTGGGTATGACAGACAAGAAGGCTGCAAAAGAGAATCCATACAATGCCTACACGTATGAAAAAGGCGTGCATCTGGGCGAGTGGCTGGAGCCGGAGAAGTTTAGGGACAAGGAATATGGAGCACAGGCAAAGCATCCGGAAGAATGTACGGCTTATTTCTATCTGTCTATGACGACGATTGGAGAGATTGCCGGACTCCTTGGCAAAAAAGAAATCGAGGCAAAGTGTCAGGAATATGCAAAGGGTGCAAAGAAAGCCTATCATAGCCTAATCGTGGAAAGTGGAAAACTGCGTACCAACCGTCAGGCAAAATTAGTACGTCCACTTGCTCTTGGCCTTTTGGACGGGGCTGAAAAAGAAGATGCCCAAAAGTGGTTGGTGGAGGCGGTAAAAGACTATGACTATTGTGTTGGAACAGGCTTTGTGTCAACGCCATTTCTTCTGCCCGTCTTGGCAGAGGCAGGAGAAGTAGAGACTGCCTATCGGATGCTGGAAAACACGAAAAAGCCGGGCTGGCTTGGGGAGGTGGCAGATGGAGCAACAACAATCTGGGAAAACTGGGAAGGTGACGTCAGTCACAATCATTATTCACCGGGCGCTGTCTGTGAATGGCTTTTTAGCGGCGTTTGCGGTATTCAGGTAGAAGGGGAAAATTATTTCGTGATCGCACCTTTACCGGGTGGCAGTCTGACAGATGCCAGTGCATCTTATCAGAGTATTTATGGAAAAGTGTCGGTTGCATGGAAAAAAGAGGAGAAAAACATCTCTTATGAGATTGAAATTCCAGCGAATACGTCAGCATTGGTACGTTTTCCAGATGGAAGAAAGCAGACACTTGGTGCCGGAAAATATCATTTATAGATAGGCTTAGAGCGAAAGGTTTTGCCTTTTTTATATGTGTCATATCTTGAGAAAAACGGATGAATGCTTTAGTATAGCAATCAGAGAGGTATGAAAGCAGATGAAAGATGTAAAGATGGATGATGTGCGCTTTGTCTTGGAACGTTTTTTCTATGGGTGGAAAATGAATGCTATCGTTTTTGATGCCGATGGCAAACTTGTGGACTTTGTTATGGGAACCAGGGAAAAGGTGGATTTTTCAAAAAAAGAGGAACTGGAAGGTAGCATAGATGTCGAGGATAATGACTTATATGATACGATCCATAGCAAAGCAGAGAAGGCAAATGCGCCAATTATCTATGTGGGGCAGGATGGAATTTACTATCTGGCATTTTGGGATGATGAGAAACGATTCTTTCTTTTTGGCCCGGCGGCAATTGAGGAATTATCTTTTGCCCAACAAATCGCCTATCGAAGAAGACATCAGATAAAAAAACAGGGCTATCTGGTGCCAAAGATACCGCTGGCATCCTCCTTGAACGGTGTAGCACTTGTCTATTACACGCTGACAGGAAGACAGGTGACGGAGAGACATATCTTTGAAGCAAGTCATCTGAAAGAAGGGGATATTGATCTGAAACAGGATATGATGGTCTATGAGACAAAAAATACTGTGGAAGAGAAGCAGCACCTTGCATATCAGGAAGAATTAAACTGGCTGAGTCGGATTGAAAATGGTACTTTAAAGACACTGGATGATCAGATGACACCGGAAAATCTGGAAAAGATGGAACGCATTGGTACACTGACTGGCGGAAATTCTATGAAACAGTATGAGTACATGGCAGTGACATCGGTTACGCTCGCTTCCCGTGCAGCCATTCGTGGCGGTGTTAATGCTTATGAGTCTTATCGGTTGAGTGAACTATATATGCAGAAAATCTCAATTTGTACCAACGCTATGGAGATATTGCAGATTCATATGCAGGCGGTTTTAAAATTCGCGGAATTGGTGCGTCAGTCAAAAGAAAACCGCAATTATGACTGTGTGGAGCAATGTAAGGATTATATTGCAAGACATCGTACCCAGAAGTTTTCTCTGGAAAAGGTATCCGAGGCGGTTGGAAAGAATGCCAGTTATCTCTCTCGTCTGTTTTCTGAGCAGACAGGCATGACTATGCAGGATTATGCCATGAATGTGCGCCTGGAAAATGCTGCCAACCTGCTTCAATATTCCAATGAGTCGATCGGCGAGATCGCGGAGTATTTGAACTTTTCATCGCAGAGTTATTTCGGCGAAAAGTTTAAGAAAAAATATGGACAGACGCCGGTGTGTTATCGACGTGAGCACAAGATACGTGATTTCGTGGAATAAAAGTAGTTTTTATATTTTGGAAAAATAAAAGATAAAAAAGCAAATATAACGATAACTATATAGGGGTTCCTTTGTTAACATTAGTTTAACAAAAGGGATTCCTATTTTATTTCAAAGGAAGAAGGAGAAAAAGTTTATGGGTAAAATGATGACAAAACTCTTTGCAAAGCCGCTTTTTGATTCTAAGATCAAATCGGCAAACACAGAGGGCAAAGAAAAAGTTTGGGGTTATTTTGTAGGACCAATGTTTATGTGTATGGCGTATTATGGTATTGCCGGTACTTATCTGACACAGTTCTATACGGATGTCTTGGGCTTGAGTGGTGTAGTACTTACCATGATGCCAGTCTTTTCTAAGATCTTTGATGCCATTACCAATATCATCATGGGGCGTATCATTGATAAGACAAAGACCAGACAGGGAAAGGCAAGACCTTGGATTTTAATATCCGGTGTGCTGATCATGCTTACCGGTATTATGCTTTACAATGTGCCAAGGGCAAGCCAAAGTGTACAGTTGGTATGGATTGTCATTAGTTACAATCTTTTCTTTGCCTTTGCCTATACCATCTACAATATGTCACATACGTTGATGGTGCCATTGGCAACAAGAAATACAAGACAGCGTGACAGTCTTGCTATGCTGACATCCACTGGAACATCTATGATTCCGGGAATGCTGGTTACTATCATTATGCCGATTCTGGTTGCCAAGATGGGCGTTGGACTGTCTGCACAGGGCAATTGGGCAAAAGTTATGAGTATTATTTCTATCTTTGCCCTTCCTGCGGTATTGGTGGAATACTACTTTACAAAGGAACGTGTAACAGAAGAAAACATCAGCGATGATGGTGAGAATACCATGCAGATTGCTGCCATGAAAGATCAGATCAAGGCATGTGTGACCAACAAGTACTTCTGGATGGTTATGGCATTCTGGGCAATTTTCCAGTTGACACAGAATCTGCAGACAAATGTTATGCTTTATTTCTGTAACTGGGTATTGGGAAGTTCGGTTACGCAGGGCGCGACCAATCAGATTCTGGTAAATGCTGTCGGTCAGGCACCGCTTGGCTTTGGTATCTTTATTCTCTGGCCGCTGATCCATAAGTTTGGTAAGCGCTGGGTTACTCAGATCGGTTTTGTAATCGCTGCTGTCGGATGTCTGATCATTTTCCTGAATCCACACAGTCTTGGTACGGTTTTGGGTGGATGTGTCCTGAAATCCTTTGGTATGCTTCCAACATATGCCATGGCAGCATTTTTGGCAGAGGCAATGGATCACATTGAGTGGAAGAATCACTATCGTGCAGATGGTTTTATCGCTTCTATGAACACGATCATTATTACAATCTCCGCAGGTATTGCGCAGACTTTGATTTTGGGTGGACTTAACGCATCCGGATACATATCACCGGCATCGATCGGAGCTACATCAGATACCATTATCAACCAGCCGGCTTCTACACAGTCCTTTATCATCTGGATGTTTGTAGGTGTCGAAATGATCGGATATCTGATCATTTCCCTGATCTTTACCTTCTATGATCTGGAAGCAAAGATTCCGCAGATTTCTGCTGATATCACAGCCCGTCATAAGGCAGAGGCAGAAGCACGCGGTGAAGTATGGATTTCACCGGAAGAAAAGCAGGCAATGGAACAGGAAGAACAGGAGCGTAAAGCAGAAGAGAAGCGTATTGAAGAATTAAAGGAAAAATGTGCTAAGAAGGGGCTGGATTTTGACGAAGAAGAAGCAAAGTATCAGGCAAAATTAGCCGAGGCAAAAGCAAAAGCAGAGGCAAAGGCTGCTAAGAAGAAAAAGAAATAATAGGAGAAGATCATGGTTCAAAGTATGAATGACGGATGGCTGTTTTATAAGGAGGGAGATAAGCAGAAACAATCAGTGATGCTTCCCCATGATGCCATGCTGCATGAAAAAAGAGATCCAAAAGCAGAAAGTGGAAGTGCCGGTGCTTTTTTCCCGGGCGGCGTGTTCTGCTATGAAAGAAAAATAATGTTGACGGAGGATCAGGTGCAAATGCACCTGACCCTTGAATTTGAAGGTGCATATAAAAATGCTGAAGTTTTCGTAAATGGTCAAGAGGTTTATCAGGCTGCTTACGGTTATAGTCCGTTTTTCGTCATCTTGGATGGGCACATCAAGGCAGGAGAAAATACAATTCTTGTTAAGACGGACAATAGCCAACAACCGGACAGTCGTTGGTACAGTGGTGCCGGAATCTATCGTCCGGTCTGGCTACATATCCAACCCAAAGATCATATTGCCATCGAAGGCATCCGTGTAAAAACGGTGTCTATAGATCCTACCGTGATGGAAGTATCTGTAGAGCGCACCGCCGGCAAGGTGCAAGTAGAAATTATCGATGCAGAGGGCAAGCAGGCCGCTACTGCTTTATTAGAAAAGGATTCTGTACAGATTCCGCTACCAAAGGCACATCTTTGGTCGGAGGAGATTCCCTATCTGTATGGTATAAGAGCATCCCTTCTGGGGGCAGATAGCTCTATCCTGGATCAGGCGAAGGACACCTTTGGTGTTCGCCTGATTACATGGAGCCCTAAGGGATTTTTTGTAAATGGAAAAGAAACGCTTTTGCGAGGTGGATGTATTCATCATGACAATGGCGTTTTAGGGGCTTGCACCTATGATGAGAGCGAAATGCGCCGAATCCGCATTTTAAAAGAGAATGGCTATAATGCCATTCGTTGTGCACATAATCCTTGTTCTAAGGCGCTTCTTCGTGCTTGTGATGCGCTTGGCGTTTACATTATGGATGAAACCTGGGATATGTGGTATAGCCACAAGTCCAAATATGATTATGCGACAGAGTTTATGAGTCACTACAAAGAAGATTTGGAGGCTATGGTCAGACGGGATTATAACCATCCATCTGTTGTCATGTATTCCATTGGCAATGAGGTCAGCGAACCGGCAAGTCAAAAGGGAGTTGCCCTATCACAGGAGATGGCAGACTATCTCAGAAATCTGGATGAAACGAGAGCCGTTACGGCAGGATTTAACCTTATGATTATCAAGTCTTCCGCAGAAGGTAAAGGCGTCTATAAGGAAGAGGGGGGAAGAAACGACAGTAATGAGGCAAAAGCCGCCGGTATGAGCAGTACCATGTTTAACATGATCACGTCCATGGTTGGAACAGGTATGAACAAGGCTGCCAATGGGAGAAAGGCAGATGAAGTGACCAGTCCGGGATGTGCGATACTTGATATTTGCGGATATAATTATGCATCCGGTCGCTACGCAAAGGAAGGACAGATTCATCCGGATCGTATTGTGGTAGGTAGTGAGACCTTCCCACAGGATATTGCCAAAAACTGGGCTATGGTCAAAAAATATCCATATCTGATCGGTGATTTTATGTGGACAGCATGGGATTATATCGGAGAAGCAGGCGTTGGCACTTGGTCTTACGAGGCGGATGCAAAAGGTTTTGACAAGCCTTATCCATGGCTTTTAGCAGATACAGGTGCATTTGATCTTTTGGGCAATCCGACCGGAGAGGCAATGTGGGCAAAGGCAGTCTGGGGCTATGCCAAGCAGCCTCTGATCGGTGTGCAGCCTTGCAATCATCCAAATGAAAAGATTATTAAGGCTACTTGGCGTGGTACAAATGCCATCCCTAGCTGGTCATGGAAAAACTGTGATGGTAATAAGGTGATGGTTGAGGTCTATGCAGATGCTTCAAAAGTAGAACTTCTTGTCAATGGAAAATCCTTGGGATGCAAGAAAGTAAAGGATGCAAGAGCCATCTTTAAGACTACCTATGTCACCGGTAATGTGGAGGCGGTGTCTTATGATGCAGCCGGCAAGGAAATCGGCAGAAGTTGCCTACAGTCGGCAAAGAACGCATCGCTTCATCTACTGCCGGAAAAGAAAGAGGTATCTGTGGGAGAAATTGTTTATGTCAAGGCAGTGCTCGCGGATGATTCCGGCAATGTGGAATCCAATCAGGATAGCAAGGTACAAGTTACCGTCGAAGGCGGAGAATTGCTTGGCTTTGGCAGTGCCAATCCAAGAACGGAAGATCGCTTTGATGCCGGGGAATATACGACATACTACGGTAATGCACTGGCGGTCATCCGGGTGACGGATGCCAATGTTGTCACAGTTCAGGCTAAGACAGAAGATGGCTCATTGGTAGAATGTCGGATACCAGTTATATAAACAAAGTGATAACATATGTAAGTGTAAAATAGAAAAGCAGTTTGTGATCAGACATGATAGATTGTCTTCACAAACTGCTTTTTACTGTCTATAAATAGAAGGGGCTTATTTAGGCCTGTGTCCGCTTACGGATGACGCGATACATATACTTGATATTCTGGCGAAGTCGATTTTCGCTAATTGTGCCATTTTTAATACCTTCGATAATCGGACTTACATAGGTATCGTCCGTAGTGCCTGGTGTCATCCAGCAGTTGCCTGCGGCAATGGCTTTGGCAACATCGGCGGTATCGTAACTGTTCCAGTCTGTCATTACATAGCCATTGAAGCCGAATTCGTTTCGGAAGATGCCCTGGATCATCTCTTCGTCCTCGGCTGTAAAGACACCATTACATGCATTGTAACCGGTCATGATAGAATCCGGTTTGTGGATGTCAAAGGCTACCTCAAAGGTGCGCAGATAGAGTTCGCGGAGGGCACGCTGTGAGACGATGGAATGATTACGCTTTCTGGATGATTCTGCATTGTTACAGCAAACATGTTTAATGGATGCAGATACGCCATTTTCTTCCAATCCCTTGCATTGATTTCCTGCCATGATGCCGCCCAGCAGCGGATCCTCAGAAAAATACTCCGGATGACGGCCGCAGAGTGGATTCCTATGCAGGTTCATGGCCGGCGCCAGAATCATCTGCACATTATTTTCTCTGGCTTCTTCGGCAATCACGCGACCGACTTGGTAAGCCAGATCAGGATTCCAACTAGCACAGACCAGATTAGAGGTAGGCATACCAATATTTGGTTTGTTGATATTGACACCATTATTGCCGTCTGCAACAGCAAAATAAGGAATATCTCGTCCTTCCAATTGATAGATTCGTCCGGCAACGCCGACATCCTGCATACCCCAGCCGGAACTTGCACAGACAGAGAAGCGGGCTAGTTCCTCGACAGACCAGTCATCGATAAAGGAATCGTCGACGGCTTCTGTATCCGGAATGTTTGCACGGATGGTCTTATGCTGAAGTTCATGCACGTCTGCGATGATACCACTCTTTTTGCCGCTAGGATACGTGTTTTCATCCTTTTTGGAAAGGCGGGTAAAGTCTACCGGTGGTTTCATATAATCACCAACAATTTTGATGGTCTGGGTTTCTGTTGCTGTAATGGAAGCCACTTCTGTGAGGGCATGGATGTCATCCCCGCAATAGAAATGATATTCGCCAGCCTCTGTGATAAAGGCATGCCTTTCTTCATCGTAGGAAGCAAGGTTTTCTACAGGAACGTCCAGTGTTAAAATCTCGGAGGCTCCGGCAGCAAGCAGTGATGTTTTGGCAAAGGCAACCAGACGCAGTGCCGGTTGCTCCAGTTTCCCATCCGGGATGGTGGCATAGATCTCAACGACTTCTTTTCCGCTTACCTTTCCTGTATTGGTGACAGTGGCAGAAATGGAAATATGAGATAAGTCCTGTCCCGTGCATAAAGATTGGATGGCAAAGTTGGTGTAGGACAGACCGTGTCCAAATGCATAGGCGACATCTTTTTTGAACGTTTCAAAATAACGATAGCCTACATAGATATCTTCCTCATACACGGTATCGATCCAGATATCATCATCTGCGCCAACGGATTCTTCTGCACTTGGTGCAACATAGAAGTTATGTGCAGAAGGAATATCAAAGTAATCGAGACTCCAGCTATCTGGCAGTTTACCGGATGGATTGGTCGTTCCGTTTAAGATATTTACCAGTGCCTTACCGCCAAGCATGCCGGAAAATCCGGTCCAGATAACAGCCTCAACTGCCACGTCCAGTGTCCAGCGGACATCCATAGGATAGCCGGAATTGATGATAGCAATTATGTGGGCATATTTTTTCTTGGCTTCGCAAATCTGTTTTTCTTCCGCATCGGTCAGATAAAACTCCCCCTGAAAAGTTCCGTTGTCAAAGTTCTCTCCGGATGCGCGTGAGATTACAAAAAGACAGGTGTCGGCATCTTCAGTGAGGATAAAGTTACTGTCTGCCAATGCCTGTCCAAGGCGTACATGGTAGCGCGGATTGATCTTTCCGGCACCGACAGCACCGTCACGGAAATTTTCCTCACCGATCACGGCGAGTTTAGCATCTTTGACAAGGGGAAGCAGTCCATTGTCATTCTTTAAGAGAACCATGCCTTCCTCAGCAGCTTCCAGGGCGATGGCTTCGTGGGTAGCGTAGGCAGGATCCGGCAGATTTTTAGCAACCGTGGAAATGATATAATCCTGTGGATCCATAACATTACCGTCGGTATCAGTAAATCCTTCAAAGTGGAAGGTATAGTCTGTGCCGTATTGGGTGCAGATGTCGCGAACATAGACGCCCATTAACTGCACACCGCCCGCAATAGACATGGTGGAAAGAATGTATTTGACAGGAATTCCATCGTAAGTGACCTGACCTTTGATATGTTCATCTATCGGTTTGGAAAAGGAAAGGATGAAGCAACCGGAAAAGGCATGATTGAGCATATACATCTTGCCATCGACATCATCAATGTCATATTGTGCCACGGTTGAACCTCCCTTTAGGATGGGCTTCTTCTTACTTGGATCCAAAGGCGTCAGATCCACGTCCGCTCCATTTGCCAGCGCGAGTATGGCATCAGCAAGTTGTGCAGATTCCGGTTGTGCGACTTTTAACTGTGCCAGTGTAAGGGGTGTCAGGTAGCCCTTGGCAGGACCGCTAACCATCTGTGGTGCGGCTTTTTCCAGAAGTGCCATGACCTGGGGCAACTCTAAGAGTTCTCCTATGCTTGTGTTTTCTGTGTACATAAAAACCTCCTTGAATAAATAAATTCTACCTAAAGCATATTGCAGAAAAAGAAAAAATGGAATAGGATAAAATGACAGAAAAATATGCAGAAAGTGACATGTATATCAACAGAGGTAGAAAACATGAATGCATTTGACGAGGGGGAAAAAGAATCGGAAAGCAGGGACGACTATATGAGACAGAAAGAGGAAATGCAAAAGGAGTATGGGAGGATCTTTCGCAGTCTATGTTCCGGGGATTGCGAGATTTTGGAGAACGATGACTATATTGTCTGCATGATACGGACAGCCCAATGTCTGAAAGAGGAGAATGCCAGGGAATATCGCTGGCAGGCATTTGAAACAGTCAGCGAATTGCCACAAAGTTATAGGACACCCTTGGCACAATTGTTTCTGGAAGTACAAAGTGAACCTGATCAGGATGCGCAAAAGCGTCTGCAGGAGATCTTCCGTGTACAGCAGGAAGAAATTTTTTTACAAAATGATAGCAGTATTTCATCTGCCTTTTTGCAGCCGGGCATGCTTCCACACTGGCATAAGAATAATTATTTCGATATTATTTATGTTATGGAGGGAGAAAGTCAGTGCTTTTTCCGTCAGGAGAAACTAGAACTCGTTGAGGGGGATGTGCTGATCGTGCCGCCGGATATTGAGCATGGAGAAGGTGTGCGGGATCTCGATGGCAGGACGATGACATCAGCGATCCGCAAGCGGACCTTTTTAGAGATTTTCTTTCGGGTATTTTCCGGCAATCCTTTACTATATTCTTTTTTTCAACGGATTTTCCGTGGAGAGGAAGAGATAAGTTATATTCTTTTTCATACAGCAGAAAAGGATAAGCCGGATATGACGGTTGCACGTTTGTTTGATCATCTTTGGGAGGAACAGAAATGCAAGGAAAAATACCACAGTGAGATGTGTGAGACTATCATGAATGCGATTTTTGTGCACTTGCTTCGCTATTATGAACAGAATCTGGTTTTGCCACAGGACTGTAAAGCCAACTGGAAAAAGGAATATGCTAAGATTTTTTGGTATATTAGTGAGAATTATCGCAGTGTGACTCTGGAAGAACTGGAGGATAGGTTTCATTATAGCAGACGCCAGTTGATCCGCATTGTGCAGAATGCAACAGGGAAAAATTTTAAAGATGTGATTCGCGATATGAAGATGGAACGAGCAAAGATGCTTTTGCGGGATACCACACTGCCCGTGGAAAGAATCGCAATGGAGTGTGGATACGAGAATGCATCCAGTTTTACCAGAATTTTCAAGCAAACAGTGGGGGTAAGCCCCCACGCTTACCGACATGGAATATTCGTGACTTTACCACAGTAAAAAGTTTTGCTATACTAAAGTACAATAGTGAAAATGCTAAGGAGGCAAATGACATGAGCAAGATTATGATGAAGACACCACTGGTTGAGATGGATGGTGATGAGATGACAAGGATCCTTTGGAAGATGATCAAGGATGAATTGTTACTGCCGTTTATAGATTTAAAGACAGAATACTATGATCTCGGTCTTGAATATCGTAATGAGACAAATGATCAGGTGACAATCGATTCAGCAGAGGCAACAAAGAAATACGGCGTTGCTGTAAAATGTGCCACAATCACACCAAACGCAGCGCGTATGCGTGAATATGATCTGAAAGAGATGTGGAAGAGTCCAAACGGAACCATCCGTGCCATCTTGGACGGAACGGTATTCCGCGCACCGATCATCGTAAAAGGAATTGAGCCTTGCGTAAAGAATTGGAAGAAACCGATCACGATCGCGCGTCATGCATATGGAGATGTCTACAAAAATACAGAGATGATTGTTCCGGGACCGGGAAAAGTAGAACTTGTTTATACGGCTGAAGACGGCAGTGAGACGAGAGAAGTGGTACATAACTTTACCGGCACCGGTGTTGTTCAGGGACAGCACAACCTGAATGATTCTATCGAAAGTTTTGCAAAGGCTTGCTTTAACTATGCCTTAGATACAAAGCAGGATCTTTGGTTTGCGACCAAGGATACCATCTCTAAGAAATACGATCATACCTTTAAGGATATTTTTCAGGAGATTTATGAGGAGTCTTATAAGGATAAGTTTGCCGAGGCAGGCATTACTTATTTCTATACCCTGATCGATGATGCCGTAGCTCGTGTGATGAAGTCTGAGGGCGGTTACATCTGGGCTTGTAAGAACTACGATGGCGATGTCATGAGTGACATGGTATCGTCTGCTTTTGGATCTCTTGCCATGATGACCTCTGTTCTGGTATCTCCACAGGGCGTCTATGAGTATGAGGCGGCTCATGGAACCGTACAGAGACATTATTACAAGCACTTAAAGGGAGAGGAGACATCCACGAACTCTGTTGCTACGATCTTTGCATGGACAGGCGCACTGAGAAAACGCGGTGAGTTGGATGGCACACCGGAACTTTGCGATTTTGCAGACAAATTGGAACAGGCATGCATCAAGACGATTGAGGATGGAAAGATGACAAAAGATCTTGCTCTGATCACAAGTATTCCAAATCCAGTCGTTTTGAATAGTGAGGAATTTATCAAAGCCATCAGAACAAGGCTTGAGGGCATGTTATAGGAGGAAGCCATGATTTTATCCTGCCAGAATCTTTCGAAATCTTTCGGAAGTGATGACATCATAAAGAATGTCTCTTTTCAGATCAATGAAGGAGACAAGGTAGCCATTGTCGGAAATAATGGTGCAGGAAAATCAACACTGCTAAAGATGATAACGGGTGAGTTGGATACCGATGCAGGAACGGTTGTTTTTGCCAAGGATACCACCATCGGTTATCTGGCGCAGTATCAGAATATGGAAGGAAATGAGACGGTCTATCAGACCGTCTATTCTTCGCGTACAGATATTTTGGAAATGCAGAAAAACCTGCAAAAAATGGAAGGACAGATGACAAAACTGACAGATGATGCCTTAGATGCACTGCTTGTCCGCTATCATGAGATGCATGATGTTTTTGATCATATGAACGGTTATGCGTATGAATCGGAAGTACAGGGCGTGCTTCGTGGACTTGGTTTTTCCGAAGAGGATTTTTCAAAGACGATGGATATGCTTTCCGGTGGACAAAAAACCCGTGTATCTCTCGGAAGACTCCTTGTTTTGAAACCGGACATCCTGCTTTTAGATGAGCCGATCAACCATTTGGATCTGAATTCTATTGAGTGGTTAGAGAACTTCCTTATGAATTATAAGGGAACCGTTGTTATTGTAGCACATGATCGTTATTTTCTGGATCGTATCGTTACAAAGGTTATTGATATCAGCATGCATACTGCACATGTTTACAAAGGGAATTATTCTGCCTTTGCCATGCAAAAAGAAGAGATCCGTAAGACCATGATGCGTGAATATGAAAAACAGCAGGCATCCATTGCCCATCAGCAGGAAGTCATTGATAAGTTAAAACAGTTTAACCGTGAAAAATCCATCAAACGTGCAGAGAGCCGTCAGAAAGCCCTCGATAAAATGGATGTTATGGAAAAACCGATCGATGCGCAGGAACATATGAAATTGTCCTTGCAACCAGATGTGACAAGCGGCAATGATGTACTGGAACTGATCGGACTTTCAAAATCCTATGATGGCATGACGCTCTTTTCTAACGTAGATTTCCTTTTGCAAAGAGGTGAGCACGTTGCCATCCTTGGTGATAACGGTACAGGAAAGACAACATTGCTTAAGATCATCAATGAGATTGTGACCGCAGATTCCGGCTCTTTCCGGCTCGGCGCAAATGTTACGATTGGTTATTACGATCAGGAACAACAGGTTTTGGATGATGACAAAACACTCTTTGAAGAAATGAGCGATGCCTATCCAAACTTAAACAATACAAAGATTCGCAATGTGCTTGCGGCATTCATGTTTTTAGGGGATGACTGCTACAAGAGGATCGGCGATCTGAGCGGTGGAGAGCGTGGACGTATCTCCCTTGCCAAACTCATGTTGTCCGGTGCCAACTTTTTGATCTTAGATGAGCCGACTAACCATTTGGATATGGAGTCCAAGGAGATCCTGGAAAATGCCATCAATGCCTATGAGGGAACGGTGCTTTATGTGTCACATGACCGTTATTTTGTCAACCAGACTGCAGACAAGATTTTAGAACTTGAAAACCATCAGTTCAGCGTATATCTGGGTAATTATGATTATTTCATCCAAAAGAAAACAGAGCGTATGGCACAGGAAAAAGCAGTACAAGACGCAAAGCGTGGTGATACAGAATCGATTTCCGGACAATCTGAAGGAAAGACGGATTGGAAGCAGCAAAAGAAGATCCAGAGCGAAAAGCGCAAGGTAGAAAATCGTCTGGCAGAGGTGGAAGACCGCATTGCCGCCTGCGAAGAAGACCTGCGTCAGATCGAGGAAGAATTTGCCAAGGACGATGTGGCGACAAATTCGGCAAAGCTTAATGAATTATCACAAAAACAGGAAAAGTTACAGGAAGAATTGGATGCCCTCTATGAAAGTTGGGAAGAATTGTCGGAGACACTGACAAATGATTTCGCATAGGATAGGCGGATTCTGTTAAAAATTTGACATATATATTTAAAATATTTATAATTTTTATATAAATATGATATACATGTCATCATTGACAGTGGAAGTAGGGGGAATTTAACGTGGAAAAGGAAATATCCCAGGCAGTCATTCGTCGTATGCCAAGATATTACAGATATTTAGGAGAATTGCTTGATGCAGGAGTGGAGCGCATTTCGTCCAACGAACTCAGCAGTTGTATGCATGTGACGGCATCCCAGATCCGGCAGGATCTCAACAATTTTGGTGGTTTCGGTCAGCAGGGCTATGGCTATAATGTTCAGTACTTATATGATGAAATCGGCAAGATCTTAGGATTGAATGAGACACACAATGTGATCGTGATCGGTATCGGTAACTTGGGGCAGGCAATCGCCAATTATGTTAAGTTTGAAAAATTAGGTTTCAAGATCGTCGGTCTGTTTGATGTCAATCCGGCATTGAAGGGGAAAGAGGTAAGAGATATCCCAATCCGTATGTTGGAGGAATTACCAGAATTTGTAAAGACAACACGTGTGGATATTGCGGCACTGACCCTGCCAAAGCAGAATGCAGAAGCGACCGCGGCACAGTTATCTTCCCTGGGCGTACATGCCATCTGGAATTTTGCCCATGTCGATCTGGATGATGTGGAGGATATGGTCGTAGAGAATGTGCATCTGTCCGATAGTCTGATGCAGCTTTCTTACAATATTGCCAACCACAAAAAATAGTTTTCAAAAGAAGGTGAGCGTATGGAACGACAGGCGTTTACAGAAGCACTGGCGAAAACAAAAATACCCATTCTGGTCTTGGATCAGAAATGGCACCGGCTTTTTGCCTTAGATGGCAAGCCCAAAGAGGTGCAGGAACTGGAAAGCCAGTTGAAGGAGATCTTGGAGCGGCAGGGACGCCTGACGCAGGAGTTAAAGGATTTAAAGAAGGTCAAGTCATCCCTTATGCAGAATATCGTAGAGCATATGGACGCAGAGGAGGACAAGGAGACGCACAGCCGGCAGATGGACGAGAACAAACGGCTGATCGAGGAAGTCAAGGAAAAGATCGCAGCCAACGAGGATGCCCTTTTGGAGATCCCAAAGGAGATACAGACCTGCAATGACGCGCTGATGATGGAGACCATGACCTTTTGTTATGATCGTCTGCGCACCAATTGCAAAGAAGCCGAGGAGATTGCGGAATGGATCAAAAAGGTCCGGGTAGAATTAAAAAAGAACATCATCCGCAAACAGAATCGGGAGATCAACAATAAAGAAATCTATGCATATATGCATGATATATTTGGAAAAGATATCATCAATCTTTTTGATGTGCAAAATGATGATGTGGATCTGATCACAGGAGAGGATCGCCCGTCCGGTGATACGACCCAGGACAAACAGTTATCAAAAGATGTACAAAAAGGAGACGTATGAAATATATTTTAAACAGTCGCGAAATGAAACAATGCGATAGCCGCACGATCGAGCATTATGGTCTGCCTTCCATGGTGCTGATGGAGAGAGCCGCGTTATCGGTTGTTTCATTTTTGCATGAAAGAGATTTGTGGCAAAAGAAGATCGTCATACTATGTGGAAGTGGCAACAATGGTGGGGATGGACTCGCCATTGCAAGGCTTTTATACTTAGAAGGGGGGCAGGTGTCGGTATGCCTGGTGGGCGATTTTTCCAAGGCTTCGCCGGAAAACATGGCGCAGCAAAAGATCTGTCGGCAGTATGGCATGGAACTGTCTAGTTCTACGGATACACTTGCAGACGCCCAGGTGATCGTGGATGCCCTGTTTGGTATCGGGCTTTCCAGAGAATTGGGCGGTGACTATCCTGCACTTTTGCAAGAGGTCAATGCCATGGATGCCTACCGGCTGGCGGTGGATATACCATCCGGTGTATCTGCGGATGACGGACAGATCATGGGGCAGGCATTTTTGGCGGATGCGACCATAACCTTTGCTTTTGCCAAGGTCGGACAGATGCTTTATCCGGGGAAAAGATACTGTGGTGAATTGATCGTATCTGCAATCGGAATCGAATCATGCAGTCTGGCAGATCAGGTTCTTCCTTGTAAGAGTCTGGAAAAAGAAGATCTAAAACAACTACCGCAGGCAAGCCCGGATGATCACAAGGGAAGCCGGGGAAAGGTGCTTGTGATCGCAGGCAGTGAGGATATGGCAGGCGCGGCTTATCTTGCATCGAAAAGTGCTCTGACGAGTGGTGCCGGCATGGTCAAGGTCTATACACCAAGATGCAATCGTGACATCATTTTGACACGATTCCCGGAAGCCATTCTTGTTACCTATGATAAATGGAATGAAAAGCAGTTGTTGGAAGAACTTGCTTGGGCGGATGCCATAGCCATAGGACCGGGGCTTGGACAGTCTAATCTGGCGGAGAACCTGGTCCGCACGACTTTAGAAAATGCTGCAGTGCCGATGGTGGTGGATGCGGATGCGTTGGGGATTCTGGCAGAACATTTACAGTGGCTGAAAAAGCCGCATACAGAGACCGTCATCACTCCGCATCTGGGTGAAATGGCACGCCTGATGGGCAGTCCGCTTATGTATGTGACTGACCATAAATTATCCATAGCACAGGATTTTGCAAGAGATTATCAGGTCATTTGTGCGCTTAAGGATGCGGCTACGATCGTATCCGTGCCTTATGCCACGACTTATATCAATGCGAGCGGCTGCAGCGGTATGGCGACAGCCGGCAGTGGTGATGTCTTGACCGGTGTGATCGCAGGATTGATCGCGCAGGGCTTAAGACCGGAAGATGCGGCATCACTGGGCGTTTACCTGCATGGACTTGCGGGAGAGGAAGCCGCAAGGACAGAGGCTAATCTTTGCATGCAGGCAGGTGACATCATAAAGGGAATAAAAACGATCTATCAGAAAGAAGGAAGATGACAGTGGAAATAGAAAAAAGGCGTGTTTACGCCATCGTAGATTTTGATGCCTTAGATCAAAATGTGCAGGCAATGGAAGAAAAACTGCCGCAGGACGTCGGCATGATGGCTGTTATCAAGACCAATGCCTACGGGCATGGTGCTAAGGCAATTGCTAAGCATTTAGAGGACAATGACCGCATCAGCGGTTATGCGGTTGCAACGGCAGAAGAAGCCTTGGAACTGCGAAAAGCAGGCATTGGGAAGATGATTCTGATCTTAGGCTATGTCTTTGAAAAAGATTATGAAGATTTGATTCTGCAGGATATCCGTTTTGGGATTTACCGCAAGGATGTGGCGCAAGCCTTGGATGCGGCAGCGGAAAAATGTCATAAAAAGGCACTGATCCACATCAAGATCGATACCGGTATGCACAGGATCGGCTATCCGGTCTGTCAGGAATCGGTAGAAGAGATCAAAGAGATTGCAGGGCTCAAACATCTTTGTCTGGAAGGCATCTTTACCCATTTTGCCAGAGCGGATGAAGCGGATAAATCTTATGCAAAAAAGGCATATAGCTTATTCAAGGATATGATAGGAGCACTGCAAAAAGAGGACATTACGTTTCCGATATGCCATTGCTGCAACAGTGCCGCTATCTTAGAACTGCCGGGCTATCATGAAAATATGGTGCGTGCAGGCGTTACTTTATACGGTCTGTGGCCGTCAGAGGAGATGGATCATGCCTTTCCTTTGCATCCGATTTTATCTCTTTACAGTCATATCGTACACATCAAGACCCTTCCGGCGGGAAGTGCGATCAGTTATGGCGGCACCTATGTCACTGAAAGAGAAAGCCGGATCGCGACGATCCCGGTAGGATATGGCGACGGCTATCCTCGTTCTTTATCCAGCAAGGGATATGTGCTTGTGCACGGCAAGCCTGCACCGATCGTGGGCAGGGTCTGCATGGATCAGATGATGGTGGATGTAACGGATATCCCGGATGCAGAGTATCTGGACCGCGTGACCTTGATCGGTCAGGATGGGAACGCAGTCATTTCTATGGAGACACTGGGAGAAATGTCCGGGCGTTTTAACTATGAACTGGCATGTGATCTGGGAGACCGCATTCCACGTTTTTATCAGAAGGACGGCGCATGCGTTGACGAAATGAATTATTTTGCATAATCTAATATGAATAGCTTTTGAAATTGTGGAAATACTATTTATAAATTCAATTTTGGAGAGTGTAGTATGACAATTAAAAGAGGCGATATTTATTATGCAGACTTGCGACCGGTCGTCGGCTCGGAACAAGGCGGGATCCGACCGGTACTGATTATTCAAAATGATGTCGGAAATATCCATTCTCCGACCGTGATCTGTGCAGCGATCACATCACAGTTGCACAAGGCAAAATTGCCGACACACGTTTCATTGGATAGTGGTAAATATGATCTGGTCAAGGATTCGGTCGTACTGTTGGAGCAGCTTCGCACCATCGATAAGACCAGACTTAAGGATAAGATATGTCATCTGGATAATCAGGTTTTATTTGAGATTGATAAAGCATTAGAGATCAGTCTGGAATTGCTTACATAGCAGTTTCAAAGATTTTCACATAAGAAAGGAAATGAGGGAATAGAATACCATGGATGAAGGAGTCAGGTGTTTGATCTGCATGATCGTATTTTGCCTATGTGCTATCATGCAGATCATCATTAGTAGTTTTAAGATCGCGATCGATCATATCAACGACAGTGATCTGGAGGAGTTACAAAAAGGGGATCCTGCCAAGGCAGGGTGCTTAGAGCGTTATCACAGTGATGATCATTTGCTGGTCATCAGCAGTTCCTTTTTGCGGATTTTTTCCGGGATCGGCATTGTAGCAAGTTCTTTTTACCTGCTTTACAATGGACTGTCGGACATTGCAGAAAATACATGGGAAAGGGTCTTATTTGCAATTCTTGTGTATGTTGTCTTTGTCGTATTATATGCGGTTTTCTTTTTTGGAACTCTTTATCGTATCAGTTCCAAAAAGCATTGTAAGATCGCACTGCGCTATCTGGGAGCCTATGAGACCTTGCGAAAAGTTTTTCGACCTCTGATCCTTTTGTATGATCTTCTCAGCAAGAAGATCAGCGGTCTTTTTGGGGTAGATCCCAAGGAGGAAGTGGATGATGTCACGGAAGATGAGATCATTTCCATTGTCAATGAGGGACATGAGCATGGGGTGCTGTTAGCCAGTGAAGCCGCCATGATACATAACATCTTTGAATTCGGCGACAAGGACGCCAAGGATATTATGGTCCACCGCAGGCAGATCATTGCCATGGATGGCGAAATGACCTTTGGCGAGGCGCTTACCTTTATGCAGGATGCACCTTTTTCCCGTTATCCGGTCTATTTGAACGATCTGGATAATATCATCGGTCTTTTACATATTAAGGATGCACTAGTCTTTGCCAAAGACTATAAGACTTACGGGCAGAAACTGCGGGATTTTGACAAACTGCTGCACTCACCGGAATTTGTGCCGGAAACCCACAGCTTAAATACCTTATTTGCCAAGATGCAGTCCAAGAAAAAGCACATGATGATCGTGGTGGATGAGTACGGGCAGACCAGCGGTATTATTTCTATGGAGGATATTTTAGAGGAGATCGTGGGCAATATTCAGGACGAACACGACAAGGAGGAAGCGTCCATCGAACAGGTCGCACCGAATTTTTACCGCATGGATGGCGGCACTTCCCTAGAAGAAGCGGCAGAGGTCCTGGGGATTACCTTCCCGGAGGACTACGAGACCTTAAATGGTTTCTTGATCTCCCATATTGACAAGATCCCGGAGGAACATGAGACTTTTGAAGTGCAATACAAGGGCTACCGATTCAAAGTGCTGGATGTAGAAGGAAAAATGATCCGGCAGGTACAGGTGTTTGCCATATAAAACAAAAAATGATACACTGGATAAGAATACTTTAGAAAAGAGGATATAATTTTATGTCAGGACATTCAAAATTTGCTAACATTAAGCATAAGAAAGAGAAAAATGATGCTGCAAAGGGTAAGGTATTTACCATTATCGGACGTGAGATCGCAGTAGCGGTCAAGGAAGGCGGACCGGATCCTGACAATAACAGCAGACTTCGTGATGTTATTGCCAAGGCAAAGGCCAACAATATGCCAAACGATACCATTGAAAGAGGTATCAAGAAAGCTGCCGGTGATGCAAATGCAGTCAATTATGAATCGGTTACATATGAAGGCTATGGACCAAACGGTACAGCCATCATCGTTGATGCTTTGACCGATAACAAGAACCGTACCGCTGCCAATGTGCGCAGCGCTTTCACCAAGGGCAAGGGCAGTCTTGGAACCCAGGGCTGTGTATCTTACATGTTTGATAAAAAGGGACAGATCATCATTGACAAGGAAGAGTGTGATCTGGATGCAGATGATCTGATGATGATGGCACTGGATGCAGGTGCAGAGGATTTCACAGAGGAAGAAGATTCCTTCATCGTGCTGACAGATCCGGATGATTTTTCTGCTGTCCGTGAAGCATTGGAGCAGGAGAAGATCGCTATGGCAGATGCACAGGTGACCATGATCCCGCAGACCTATGTAGAACTTACAGATGAGCAGGATCTTTACAACATCAACAAGATCTTATCTTTGCTGGATGAAGATGATGACGTTCAAGAAGTATATCATAACTGGGACGAGTAGTATTTTGATTCATTAGGAGGGGTTACTATGAAGAAAGTACTTTTTGCGGCAAGCGAGTGTGTGCCATTTGTCAAGACCGGGGGATTGGCTGACGTGGTAGGAGCCTTGCCAAAAGAATTTGACAGATCAGAATGGGATATCCGTGTGGTCCTGCCGGACTATACCTGTATCCCGCCACAATACCGTGATTCCTTTCAGTATGTGTGTCATTTCCAGATGGGGATGGGATCTTATATCGGCGAGCGCTATGTAGGCGTCATGCAGTATGAGTATCAGGGAATCACATACTATTTTATCGATAATCTGGAGTACTTTGAGTGCTTTTATCCTTATGGGGATACGCGCTACGATATCGAGAAATTTATTTTCTTTGACAAGGCAGTACTTTCCATGTTACCGCTCATTGACTTTCAGCCGGATATCATCCACTGCCATGATTGGCAGACAGGATTGATCCCTGTTTATTTAAAGACAGAATTTGCCGGTAATCCTTTCTTCTGGGGCATGAAGTCAGTCATGACTATACATAACCTCAAGTTCCAGGGTGTCTGGGATATCGAGACCATTCAGGGGATCTCCGGTCTGCCGATGGAACTCTTTACACCGGACAAATTGGAGTTCAAAAAGGGTGCCAATATGTTAAAGGGCGGTCTGGTCTATGCAGACTATATTACGACCGTCAGTGATACCTATGCAGGGGAGATCCAGACCCCTTATTATGGCGAGGGCTTGGACGGACTTCTGTCAGCCAGACATTTTGACATGCGCGGTATCGTCAATGGTATTGACTATGCTATGTACGATCCGGCAAAGGATGATTTGATCTTCAAAAATTACAGTGCATCCAATTTCAGAACAAACAAAAAGGTCAACAAGGAGAAGTTACAGGAACTGCTTGGGCTTGTCGTAGACAGGAAAAAGTACATGATCGGGCTGATCTCACGTCTGACAGACCAAAAGGGACTGGATCTGGTCAATTACTGTATCGAGCGTCTGGTGGATGACAACACCCAACTGGTCGTAATCGGTACCGGCGAAGCCCAGTACGAGAATATGTTCCGTCACTTTGCATGGAAATACCCGGACCGAATATCCGCAAACATCTGTTATTCCGAGGATCTGGCTCACAAGTTATACGCAGCGGCAGATGCCTTTTTGATGCCGTCGCGCTTTGAACCGTGTGGTCTGACCCAGTTGATCTCTTTCCGCTATGGTACCGTGCCGATCGTGCGCGAGACAGGCGGCTTAAAGGATACGGTCATCCCTTACAATGAATATGAGCATACCGGGGATGGTTTCTCCTTTGCCAATTATAATGGGGATGAACTTTTGAACACTGTCAATTATTCCAAGTATGTTTTCTTTGAAAAGAAGGCAGAGTGGAACAAGATGGTAGACCGTGGCATGCAAAAAGATTATTCATGGAAAAACTCTAAAGCCAATTATGAGGGACTTTACTCCTATCTGATGGGCGAGTCGTAATAGATACAAAAAGATGCGTCAGTTCTTAGGAACGGGCGCTTTTTGTATTTTTTCATATTCTTTGATGCACACTAAAAAGAAAAAGGAAGATTAAAATGGATAGTGTGAAGGAATATGGACAGGAAGTCATTACAACAGAAAAGGGACACAGGATCGGAATTGTGACCATCATAGGCGAGATCGAAGGACACACGCTTCTGGCTGCAAATGCTAAGACAACTAAATATGAACATATGATACCGCTTCTGATCGGCATGGAAAATGATGCCTCTGTAGACGGCATTCTTTTTGTCTTAAATACCATTGGCGGGGATGTGGAGTGCGGTCTGGCGATGGCAGAATTGATTGCTGCCATACAAAAGCCAACGATCTCTCTTGTGATCGGCGGCAGCCATTCCATCGGCATCCCACTGGCAGTCGCAACGGATTGTTCTTTTATCGTGCCGTCCGCGACTATGCTGGCACATCCGGTACGGATGAGTGGAACCGTACTGGGAGCACCCCAGACCTATTATCAATTCAACCAGATGCAGGAGCGGATCATTGGTTTCATCTGTAGGCATGCGGCGATCAAAAAGACACGTCTGGAAGAACTCATGCTTGCTAAAGATACCATGGCAAAGGATCTGGGAACTATTCTGGTAGGCGAAGAAGCAGTCAATGAAGGTTTGATCTCTCATGTGGGCAGTCTGGGGGATGCCATGCTGACCTTGGAAAGAATGATAGCAGGCAAAAAGACGGCGCAAAAAGGCGTGTAATCTGTAGAAAAGTAATAATGACAGCTTCTGGAAAATATGGTAATATTAAAAAGTTGGTAAAATCACATATATGGAGGTCATTATGTCATTATTGCAATCTATTTTCATGGGGCTGATTCAAGGATTAACGGAGTTCCTGCCGGTCAGCAGTTCCGGGCATCTTGCACTTTTTAAGGCATTATTTCATGTGCAGACAGATACCGGGATTATGTTTGACGTTTTACTGCATTTAGGGACTCTGGTTGCTATTTTTGCTGTTTACTATAAAGATATCTGGGAGTTAATCTGTGAGGGAGTATCTATCGTGATCGACTTTCTTGCCAATGTTGGCATCGCGATCGGCAATCTTTCTTCTCCCAGGAAAAAGAAGTACCGCAAGATGGTGGATACACCATACCGCCGTTTTGTCATGCTGATCATTGTCTCGACTATCCCTACCGGTATCATGGGTGTTCTGGGACAGAACCTGATCGAAGCAGCATCTGCGACGGTATTGGTTCCGGGCATCTGTCTGATCATCACAAGTATTTTGCTCTTTATTTCCGATCGTGTGAAAACCGGTAAAAAGACCGAAGAAAACGCAAGTTATGGCAATGCGGTTGTGATCGGCGTATGTCAGGGCTTTGCTACACTTCCGGGCTTATCCCGCTCAGGAACAACGATCACGGCATGTCTTTTGAGCGGCTTCGATCGCACTTTCGCAGTAAAATACTCCTTTATCATGTCCATTCCGGCAGTGCTTGGGGCAGCCGTTTTGGAACTGAAGGATTTGAGTCTTGCAACAACAGCATCTTCTGAGATCGTCAATTATGTTGTCGGTATGGTGGTTGCCGCTGTCGTAGGATATATTTGTATCAAGACCATGCTTCTTGTTGTCCGCAAGAAGAAATTTACCATCTTTTCTGTATATTGCATGATCGTTGGTGTGATTGCAGTGATCGTAGGATGTATGTGATTATAAGATTAGGGGATTCGTAAATTATGGCTAATAAAACGACAAGTGCAAAACGGAATACGACCAAGACTTCCGCAAGCAAAAAGTCTACAGCCACAAAGAAACAGACGACGAAAAAGGGGACAAAACCGAAAACAACTGCCAAAAATGTCACAGTCGAGGCGGAAGTGGTCGATGTTGCAAAGGCAGAAGCCATCAAAGAGATCTTTTTATGGATCTTCCTTGCGGTCTGTGTTCTCTTGTTTTTGAGTAATCTGGGGATCGGTGGGATCGTAGGTAATGCTGTCAGTAGTTTCTTCTTTGGCATTTTCGGCTTGGTTGCCTATCTGTTTCCCATCCTGCTTCTGGTGGCTACTTTCTTTGGCATTTCCAATCAGGGAAACCGGATCGCCACGATCAAACTGATCGCCGGTGGCGTGCTTACGGTTTTTCTTAGTGTTTTGGTGGAATTGTTTGCCCACGGGGATGCTCCTTATGCAGCCATGCGTGCTTTTTACTATGGACGAGAGAGCAAGGCTGGCGGCGGGCTTTTGGGAGGAATGATTGCATCCGGGCTGGTGGAAGGTTTTGGGCTGATCAGTGCTTATGTGCTTACCTTTGTCATCATGATCGTTTGCCTGATTCTCATTACGGAACGCTCTTTGCTACAGCAGGCAGGCAGTCGCAGACGTAGAAAGAAAAGACGCTATGCAGATCCAAATGAAGACCGCGAGGCAAGACTGGCAAGGATCCGAGCCG
>ERZ791734.370-NODE-370-length-64661-cov-12.839349_pt1 | contig 64661 bp, 62 predicted proteins | sample MGYA00509953_ERZ791734 | MGnify/ENA primary metagenome ERZ791734 (study PRJEB30046, sample SAMN00792038) | human gut metagenome | study: EMG produced TPA metagenomics assembly of the A metagenome-wide association study of gut microbiota in type 2...
AGTGCCTTTCGAAACATCTGATTCCCACCTTGGGGCGAGTACGGCAGGATGCGTTGATCGAAGATCAAAGCAGCAAAGCAATTTGATTTTTCGAAATCCGTAAGTGACAAGACAATTTTTTAGTCATAGCTCACGGATTTTTAATATATTGGCAGGCAAAATATGATTTCTAAATAACCGGACATAAGAAATATTATGGGCGAATTACCATCCTTGGTATGGGAAGTCTTAGTAAATAACAAGAGGCGTACCAACGGATTGATTCGTTGGTACGCCTTTTGCTATGAAAAATAAAACTGCAAATTCGTTACTTCTTGAGATAATTCATTGCATCCGCCTCGGATAGCTGGTAAATTTCACAAAGTTTCGAGCGGATAAAGGAATCATCACAGCCCATAGACTGCAGCATGGCAATCGTATTTTGGATAGCCTGTGTAAGCTTGGATTCCGATTGCTTCAGACTAGTTTCGGTTTCTGCAAGCTTGGACTTCGACTGTTTCAGATTAGTTTCAGCTTCTGCAAGCTTGGATTCGGACTGTTTCAGATTAGTTTCTGCTTCCGCGAGTTTTGTTTCAGACGAGGCAAGCTGTTCCTTCAATTCGCTCTTATCCCGTTCCTGTATGCGGCGGTGTTCTTCTTCGCTATATTCATAGAGAGTCACTGCAATCACCTCACATTTTCTATGTATGAGAATAATAGATACTGAAATATACTATTGTTAGAAGTGCTTGGTTTAATAGTATTACTTCTTAAGATAATTCATTGCATCCGCCTCGGATAGCTGGTAAATTTCACAGAGCTTCGAGCGGATGAAGAAATCATCGCAACCCATAGAGTGCAGCATGGCAATTGTATTTTGGATAGCCTGTGTAAGCTTGGATTCGGACTGTTTCAGATTAGTTTCTGCTTCCGCGAGTTTTGTTTCAGACGAGGCAAGCTGTTCCTTCAATTCGCTCTTATCCCGTTCCTGTATGCGGCGGTGTTCTTCTTCGCTATATTCGTAGAGAGTCACTGCAATCACCTCACTTCGATGCTTTTTGAGAAAATCACCCAGAATACCTTGTGTAATACAGTAATCGACTGCTTCCGATATGGCAACGCGAAGACGATCCATGTACGGAAGAGGAGTGTCGGATGTTTTGGCTGTAAGGCTGTCAATACATTCCCGAACCTTCGTGACAAACTGCATATACTGCTTCAAAATTGAGCAGCTTTCCAACAGCACTTCGTTGTGACCTGGATTGATATTAAGTACACGAACTGTCAGCTCCAGTTCGGGTTGATCAGTTGGAACCTCATAGGCATCCGACAGCTTCAGTATCATTTCATCTTCATTCATAGGTTCCACACCGTTGTAGAAGGTAACAAAGTGTGGCGTAGGAAGTGGGATGATCGTACTGCTGTAAATATCATTATCCACGGTCAAGCCCCTTAACGTATCGGCAATGTAAAGCAGACTACGAAATGCAATGTTCGGACAAAGGCTTGCCTGCTGCTCATAAAGATTGATCTCGGAGAACAGGATACAGGACACATCGTTATGCATGCCCATGTAGATCGCATTCTCCAGAGTGGTAATGGTAAGATCGTCCGGATTGTCATAATCCGTTCCATTGAGCGCGTTATATAAGGACAACAATGCCACTTTGTCTGAAAAAAGCATATGAAACAGCCGATCCTTGTACAGCCGGTTTGCCGGAGGCGTTAAGGACGGCTGCTGCATGATGTGCTTCATCGCCTGCGTCTGCTTCCGGTGTGATTTCTGGGTTTTCTTAGTGTTTCTTTTCATAGATTTTACTCCTTTCGAACAGTTGGTGTCAATGATTAAAAGTGCTGAATCTGCCTGAAACAGGCGCGAGCTGAGAATATAAGATCTCGAACAATTGACAGATAAGAAGTATCTGAAATTGAAAGTGATTATAACACGGTGGAAGAGCGAAAACTATTGTTAAAATACACAAAATGAAAAGAAAATAATAACGGAAACGTTCAAGGAAACAGCCGGGTAAAATTTATTTTTCGTCAAATCAGAGAAAAAGCTCCCGTAAATTTGGAAAAATGTTACAAGCGCATTATTGTGCAATTTCCACAATTCTGTAAATACCAGTGGTTCCTAATATTTGCAAGTAAATATTGGGGTCCCACGGTACTTTGCAGGGGGAAGCTGCTCATAGCAGTTGTATGTAAACATGCCCTATTGCTTGCGTATACTTCGTGCATCTAATAAGAAGTTATCGAAATAATGTTGCAAATTCGAGCAATGTGTGTTATCGTAGTATCGTTAATCTTGATAATCAACATAATATGCATTATGTTGAAAACGAGAGATAGTGACATCTGGAGAAGACTTCAGGTGTGATGATGTGCCGGTGTTCTTTCCTATAAATAAAGAAGGGCACAAGAGGAGGCAGAGATAGTCGTGCGACTATTCGATCAGGAGAAGCTTGGTTCGAGCCATTTGGTTCATTCCAGACATTTGCGGTCAGCAGGTGGCGTTGGATCAAGGAAAGCACAGCAATAGGGAGTGGGAATATGTGGTATGTAATTCATACAATGTCCGGGACAGAGCAGAAATGCATGCAGCAGTGTATGCAATATGTAGATGAATCGGACTATGTTGAGATGTTCGTTCCACACTATATTTCAAAAAAACATTTCAAAAAAGAATGGCATGATGTAGAGAAAACATTATTCCCAGGTTACCTGTTTGTGGACACTGACCGGATCGAAGCCGTTATGGAAGGTCTTGCGAAAGTACATCAATACACCCGAGTTCTGAAGGATGCTGATGTGGTATCTCCGATCACAAAGGAAGAACAGGAGTTTCTGTCCAATATGATGGACGAACATCACATCGTGCGATATTCCGAAGGATTTCTCATTGGCGAGAAGGTCTGCATCACATCCGGTCCGCTCAAGCATTATCAGGGCTGCATCAAGACGGTAGACAGACATCGAAGGATCGCTAAACTCATGATACCCGTCTTTGGCGGCATGACCCAGGTAGAAGTGGGATTCGGTGCCGTGAAGCGAGTCAGTCAGGAAGAATTTCACCAGATGAAACAACAAAATATCCGGAAACATCAAACCGCCGCCCCAAAGGAGCCTGGTCAGGTTAAGGTACTGAAAGGTGCTTTTGAAGGAATGACCGGTAAGCTGCTTTCAGCAGAACCGGAACGGGATGAGTGGACGATTGAACTGGAGCTCTTTGACGTGGCAACGAAGGTAATCTGCCCACGGGAAGAGATTGAGATACTGTAATTTAAGAAGCCAATCGGTGGAGTGACGAGTGTCGCGCTGCATCGGGCGGTGGATAGAAAGAGCGTAAGCGAAGCCGGAATTGCGGGCTGCCGGAGGGCGGTTGGTGAGTGGCGGAGCACGCTCTTTTTGATTGCAATAGAAATGAGAAGTTTGATTGACGGAGGAATATAATGAGCGCAGTAAATTTGGAAAACAAAACTATTTTAGTGACCGGTGCGGCTGGTTTTATTGGTTCCAATCTTGTGAAAAGAATCTATCAGGAGACATCTTCGGCGACTGTTATTGGTATTGATAACATGAATACTTATTACGATGTGGCATTGAAAGAGTTTCGTTTGGAAGAATTAACCAAGTATTCTTCATTTATTTTTGTTAAAGGAAATATTGCTGATAAGGCGCTAATCACGGATGTGTTTGAAAAATATAGACCATCGGTGGTTGTGAATCTTGCAGCGCAGGCGGGTGTACGCTACTCGATCACGAATCCGGATGCTTATGTGGAATCAAATCTAGTTGGTTTTTTTAATATCCTAGAAGCTTGTCGGCATAACCCGGTTGAACATCTAGTATATGCCTCATCATCCTCTGTGTATGGTTCCAATAAGAAGGTTCCATACAGTACCAGTGATAAGGTGGATAATCCAGTTTCGCTTTATGCAGCAACAAAGAAATCTAATGAGTTGATGGCACATGCGTATTCGAAACTATATAATATTCCGTCAACTGGTCTTCGATTCTTTACTGTATATGGTCCCGCAGGACGTCCGGATATGGCATATTTTGGTTTTACTAATAAGCTTGTGAAGGGTGAATCCATTAAAATATTCAACTATGGAAATTGTAAGCGTGACTTTACTTATGTGGATGACATTGTTGAGGGTGTTGTCCGAGTTATGAAGAAAGCTCCAGATAAGAAGAATGGTGAAGATGGTTTACCAGTTCCGCCATATGCAGTTTATAACATCGGTAATCAGAATCCGGAAAATCTGTTAGATTTCGTGCAAATTCTTTCTGAAGAACTGGTTCGAGCTAAGGTGTTGCCGGAAGATTATGACTTTGGAGCTCACCAAGAGCTGGTTCCAATGCAGCCGGGTGATGTGCCGGTGACCTACGCAGATACCAGTGCGCTGGAGCGTGACTTTGGATACAAACCGAGTACCGGTCTGAGAACCGGTCTGCGGAAATTTGCAGAGTGGTACGCTGATTTTTATAAATAAGAGAAATTAGAGGAATAAGACAAAATGAGAGATTTTAAGGATTTGAAGATTGCTGTTGCAGGTACAGGTTATGTTGGTTTGTCCATTGCTACACTTCTTAGTCAGCATCACAAGGTGACTGCTGTAGACATTATTCCGGAAAAAGTGGAACTGATTAACAATAAGAAGTCTCCGATTCAGGACGAATACATAGAAAAGTATCTGGCAGAGAAAGAGCTGGATTTGCTTGCAACTCTGGATGCCAAGGAAGCATACAGTGATGCTGATTTTGTAGTTATCGCTGCACCGACAAATTACGATAGCAAGAAGAACTTCTTCGACACCAGTGCTGTGGAAGCTGTCATTAAGCTGGTAATTGAATATAACCCAGAAGCCATCATGGTTATCAAGAGCACCATTCCGGTTGGATATACTGCCTCTGTGCGTGAAAAATTCCACTGTGACAACATCATTTTTAGCCCGGAATTTTTAAGAGAGAGTAAAGCACTGTACGACAACCTTTATCCTTCACGTATTATTGTCGGCACTGATGTGGATAATGCTCGTCTGGTGAAGGCAGCACACACTTTTGCAGAACTCCTGCAGGAAGGTGCTATTAAGGAGAACGTCGATACCCTGTTCATGGGATTTACGGAAGCAGAGGCTGTCAAATTGTTCGCTAATACTTATCTGGCATTGCGTGTCAGCTATTTTAATGAACTGGATACCTACGCTGAGATGAAGGGGCTGAACACACAGCAAATTATCAATGGTGTTTGCCTCGATCCTCGCATCGGCACTCATTACAATAACCCATCCTTTGGATATGGTGGTTACTGTTTGCCTAAGGATACCAAACAGCTGCTGGCAAATTATGCTGATGTGCCAGAAAATCTGATTGAGGCAATTGTTGAGAGCAACAGAACAAGAAAAGATTTCATTTCTGACCGTGTTCTGGAGATGGCTGGCGCGTATGAAGCAAACGATAGTTGGGATGAGAGCAAGGAAAAAGAGGTTGTTGTTGGTGTTTACCGATTGACTATGAAGAGCAACAGTGACAACTTCCGCCAGAGTTCTATTCAGGGTGTCATGAAGCGTATTAAGGCCAAGGGAGCAACTGTCATCATCTATGAGCCGACCCTGAAAGACGGAGAGACTTTCTTTGGCAGCAAGGTTGTTAATAATTTGGATGAGTTTAAGAAACAGAGCCAGGCCATCATCGCAAACCGTTATGACAACTGCCTAGATGATGTGAAAGAAAAAGTATACACGCGTGATATTTTCCAGCGCGACTAAGCGAGAAAAATATAGAGATGGATGATAAGAAGAAAATAAAGATATGCTTTGCAGCATCATCTGGTGGGCATTATGAGCAGCTCATGATGTTAAAACCACTGATGGAAAAATATGATAGTTTTGTTATTACCGAGAAGACGTATTATAGCGCAGAAGCAAAAGGTGAAAAAACATACTATATGAAGCAGGTCAATCGCCGAGAAAAAGATTTTATCTGGCGGATGATGCAAAATGCATGGAAGTCTATCGGTATTTACAGAAAAGAAAAACCTGATGTGGTCATTTGCACAGGGGTTCTTGCAATGATACCGATTTGTCTGCTTTCTAAACTTATGGGTAAAAAGCTGATTTACATTGAGTCTTTTGCAAAAGTTACTTCGCCGACAGAAACCGGAAAACTGCTCTATAAGTTTGCGGATCAGTTTTATGTCCAGTGGAAGCCGATGCTGAAATTCTATTCTAAAGCCATATATTTAGGAGGAATCTATTAAATGGGAAATAAGATTTTTATAACACTTGGATCACAGAAATTTCAATTTAATAGATTGTTGAGAGCCGTTGATGAACTGTGTGAAAAAGGAACAGTTGATGCAGAATATGTATTTGCACAGATTGGCTACAGTGACTATCTTCCGAAAAACTTTAGCTATAAAAAGTTTTTGGATAGAGATGAGTTCAGCAAAGAAATGGGGAAAGCCGATATTGTCATAACACATGGAGGCACGGGAGCTATTATTGGAGCTGTAAAAAAAGGCAAGAAAGTAATTGCTGTTCCTCGACGTGCACAATATGGTGAGCATGTTGATGACCATCAGCTTCAGTTAATTAAGCAATTTGATGATCTTAATTTGATTTGTTCCTGCCCAGATATTGGCAAATTAGATGTTGCATTAGATACAGTACAGCGAACCAGTTATAACAGCTATGAATCAAATACATCTAATATTATAAGCAGTATTGAAGACTATATAAAAGGAATTTGAACATGAACAGAGAAAAAATTATGACTCTAGTAAAAAGGAGTCTAAGGTTTCTGCCAGATAAAAGCTATATTAAGCTTTATTATCGGTTAAGAGTTGGGAGAAAGCTAGATACAGAAAATCCGACAACATTAAATGAAAAACTACAGTGGATGAAATTAAACTATAGATTTCCGCTACAATCAATAGTGTCTGATAAGCTGCTGGTACGAGATTATGTGAAAGAAAAAATAGGAGAGGAATACTTGATTCCGTTATTGGGCAGCTGGGAAGAATATAAGGATATTGATTTTTCCTCACTCCCTAAGCAATTTGTCTTGAAGTGCAACCATGATTCTGGTGGATTGGTGGTTTGCACGGACAAAGACAAATTGAACCACTTTGAAGCAAGAGGGAAGATTGAAAAATCACTGAAAAGTAATTTCTTTTATATTGGCCGGGAGTACCAATATCGAAACATTAAACCGATGATCCTCTGTGAAGAATTTATTTCTGATAATGGTAAAGTTCCGATGGATTATAAGATCTATTGCTTTAATGGTGTACCAGATGTCATTTTAGTGTGTAAAGATAGATTTAGCAAAAATACTCATAGGGCATCGTATTTGTTCTTTGATCAGGAGTGGAAATTTCAGCCGTTAGACAAAGGTGATGAAAACCTACAAGACACAGACATACCAAAACCTGAAAATCTGGACAAGATGATCGAAATTGCAAAGAAATTGTCGAAAGATTTTTTGTTTGCAAGAATAGATTTGTACAACATCAGGGGGAAAATTTATTTTGGAGAGATTACACTATCACCTAATTCGGGCTTTGACCCAGACATAAAGTATGAGACTGACTTGATGTTTGGACAAAAGTTAAAAATCCCATACTGGGACTCTATAAATAGAAGCATCTAACTAGAGGGAAGCTTAGAGAAGTAAGGAAAAGTATATGAAAGCGACAATTTGGGCATTGATATCGCCAATTTTGGAAATAAGTATTAGTCTTATTACCAAGGAAGTTAATTGGTACTTGCTACTTATGGAGATATATAAATATGAAAGAATTATTGAAAAAACTTTTGAAGTGGCTGAATAATGAAAGTGTATCTGTTTTTGCCAGATTTCATTTTAGAAAGCAGGCAAAAGAGTATTGCGAAAAAAATAATATCCCCCCAATAGATACCGAATATCAAAAGGAAATTAAAAATTTCTGGAAAAAGTATGAGAAGTTTCCTTCTACAGTATTTCATAGATGGTATACTGGAGTAAATGGTATTAAAGATATCAAGTATATTCCAGAAAATTATTTCTATGATGTGATTGAGCGTTATTACAATGATATGACACTGGAACCTGCTTATGTCGACAAAGGAATGTTCAAGAAATTATACTCGGAAATTAAACAGCCGATTACAGTACTGTTGAATATGAATGGTATATTTTATGATGATAATTATAATGTGATTTCAATAGAGGATGCTTGTGCTTTGCTTCGAAAGCAGGATCGGGTCATTATAAAACCGACGCGAGATTCAGGTGGCGGCAAAAATATTAAGTTTATTATGGCAAAAAATTATGATAACAATGCATGTTTAGAATTGTTTGGAGAATATGGTAAAGATTATATAATTCAACTTCCGTTGAAACAGCATCCACAATTGGCTGCACTACATAAAGAGTCAATTAATACAATTCGAGTAATGTCTAAGCTTGAGAACGGTGAGGTTTCTATTCTTAGCACAATTATCCGAATGGGTGTTGGGGATGCATGTGTAGATAACGAATGTTCGGGGGGCATTAACTGTGGAGTGGATGAAAGTGGCCACTTGTCAGATGTAGCCTACGATGGATCAGGTAAGGTGTATCATAAACATCCGCAGGGATTTGAATTTAGTAAAGGATACATTCCTAGCTATGATAAAATTCTGTCTGTTATTAAAAAACAACACAAGAAATTACCATACTTTGGATTGATTTCATGGGATTTTACTGTCGATGAAAATGAAGAACCTGTAATGATTGAATTGAATCTCAGCTGGTGTGGCTTGAATTTCCATCAACTTCATCACGGACCGTTGTTCGGAAACAAGACAGAAGAAATATTGAATAAAGTAAGCAAGGGAAAATGATTATGAGTAATATTTATAAAGCGTTTGAGTTATATCAGGCATTAGGCAATATAAAAAGAAAAAATGATACAGTAGTTGGCTGTAAAAAGTTGACTTCTTATAAATTAACCGAACTACAAAGTAAAAGCGTTGTTGAATTGTATTCTAAATATACCAAAAGTGTTAGTAAGTGTTTTCACGAATTTTATACAGAGAAAACAGGAAATTTTTATCCGGAATATATCCCGGACGACCTATATTATACAAAAATAGATACATTTTACAATGACTGGTTGGCGGGTTCAATCATGGATAATAAATGTCTTTATGATGTATTGTTTCCAAAGGCAGTAATTAAGCAACCAGAAACTATCATCAAGAGAATGAATGGGATTTATTATGATGCACAGATGCAGCCGATATCTGTTGCAGAAGTAAATGAGATTCTAAGTAAACAGGATGCAGTATTTTGTAAAGAAGCAGAAGACTCTAGTGGTGGCGATGGTGTGAGATACATAGATCGTACGGGGGGAGGAGTGGAAGACACTTTTTGGAATGTGGTAAAGAAGTGGAAAAGGGATGTTATTGTTCAAAAGCCGTTATCTCAGTGTGAAGAGCTGGCAAGTTTGAATGGGAGTAGTATCAATACGATTCGAGTCCTTTCGCTATTGAGTTTGAATGGTAGTGTTAAAATTTACTCATATGTTCTTAGGATGGGAATTGGGGGCTCAAAGGTTGATAATGCGTGCAGTGGAGGAATAAATTGCGGAATTTGTGAAGATGGTAGATTAAAAGGTATTGCGTATAATCAAAAGGGTGATAAGTTTATGATTCATCCAACATCAAACGTAAAGTTTGATGAAATTCAAATTCCTAATTTTGATAAGGTGATAGAAAAAGTAAAGATTTTACATCCTTTTATTCCACATTTTCGATTGGTATCATGGGATATTGCAATTGATGAAATGAATGAGCCAGTACTAATTGAAGCAAATTTAAGATATGGAGAATTAGATTTTCATCAGTTGAATAATGGCCCGGTTTTTGGAAAAGATACAAAGAAAATTTTGGATGAGGTATTTGGAAAATGATAATACAAGCGGTGTGAGAGGATTCTTAATGAAACATATTTTTGTAATTAATACAATTGGGATGGGCTACGAGGGGATAAGCTCTGTAATTCTAAATTATTTAGAACATATGGACAGAGAAAATCTTGATTTGCACATTGCTGTTTTTCCTAATACGGATCGAAAAATACTAGAACGAATAAGCAAAATTGGTAGGTGCGAAGTAGTGCCGGAAAGAAATAATAATCTTAAGGAATATATAATTCAACTCTGCCGATTGCTAAAAACAAGAGAATTTGATGTTGTTCATATTCATGGCAATAGTGGAACAATGTTTTTGGAAACGTTTATAACAAAAGTATACAGGGTAAAGAAGACTATAGTACATTGCCATAATACAGTGTGTAGTCATCCTGTTATAAATTCAATCCTTAAATATCCAATGTGCCTTTTGGCAGACAGGAGAGTGGCTTGTTCACAAGCATCAGGAAAGTGGCTTTATGGATCTTTTTCTTTTACAGTGCTAAACAATGCAATTGACTTGGAAAAGTATCAGTATAATAAAGAATTGCGAGAACAGCACAGAGAAAGGTTGAATTTAGGGGATAGTTATGTTATCGGTCACAGTGGGAGTTTTATCGAACAGAAAAATCACGAATTTATCATTGATTTATTTTATGAGTATCATAAAATAAATCAAAATACCAGACTCTTACTAATGAGTGATGGTCCGCTGATGGCAGAAATAAAAAAGAAAACGGAGCACCTGGGATTAGAGGATTACGTTATCTTTATAGGACGATGTAGTGATGCAGTTGAATACTATAACGCGATGGATTTGTTTTTGCTTCCATCACGTTGGGAGGGTCTTCCGCTTGTTATGCTTGAAGCACAAGCAAATGGGCTTCCAGTGTTAGCTTCAGATGTTATTACGGATGAGGCTGTATGCACACCAAGAACGTTTAAGTTGGACTTGAAAAGTGGTAAAATGGCTTGGGTGGAGAAGATTAAATATATTGAGAATACAGGTTTTAAAAGAAACGATAACATGAAATCTTTTATACAGAACAAAGCATTCGACATAACACAAGAAGCATCAGTATTAAGAAATATTTACATGGATAAAAGGAGTATGAAGTGAGACTGTATAAGGATTATAAAGCATTTGTTGGGGCGGGAGGTTTAGAAAAGAAATTAGCAACGATTTTTCTGAATCCTAACTTCCATTCGGTTTGTCTTTTTAGATTGGCTAATTTATTTTATAGAATGCATTTGAGTATCATAAGTAAAATACTATGGTATATTAATCGAATGCTGTTTCATGTTGATATTGATTATAGAGCAGATTTAGCAGGTGGATTTGTTTTGGTACACGGATTAGGAACTGTAATAGGAAAAACAGTAATCTCAAAAGGACCACTTACAGTATATCAGCATGTTACTATTGGAGGAGGAAATGGAAAACCATCGCGATTTGATTCAGATGGTATCAAAAGAGGCATGCCAATGTTTATGGGAAAAACAGTAATTTATACTGGGGCTATAGTAGTTGGAGGAATTATAGTATCTGAAAATTCTATAATTAAGGCTGGAAGAGTTGTGTCAGAAGATATTTAGAGTTTTACATGAAGGAAGATTATAATGAAAAAGGTAATGTTTGTATGTCAGTCTTTAGGAAACGGTGGGGCAGAAAGGGTTGTTTCTGTTTTAACTGACGAATTATCTGAGGCAGACTATAGAGTTTTTATTCTTACAATGACAAAAGAGAAACAAGTTTATAATATCAATGAAAATGTTGAAATTGTGGCACCACATAAAAATTATAACGCAGGAATACTGGGAAAACTTCAAAGAGTAAAGATAATTAGAGACGAGATAATAAAGCATAAAATTGATGTTGTAGTTGCTTTTTCGCATTACAATGCGATGTTTTCAGTTATAGCGTCTTATGGGTTACCCGTAAGAATAATTGGCTCAGAAAGAAATGATCCGGCTCAGCTGAAAAACAGAAAAATTCTTAATAGTACAAGAAATATATTATACAAAAAGTTGGATTGCCTTGTGTGTCAAACCGATGAAGCAAAAGCATATTTTCCTAATAAAATTCAAGAAAAAACGACGATAATTTTAAATCCCATTAGTGCTAGCATTATTGACCCGTACTGTGGTGAAAAAGAAAAGAAGATAGTGACATTTTGTAGATTGGAACCGCAGAAAAATTTGAGGATGCTTATAGATGCATTTGAAATGCTTTATGAAGAATATCCTGATTATGAATTGAATATTTATGGAGAAGGATCGGAAAGAGAGAATCTCCTGAATTACATTGTAAGTAAAGGTCTTGTAAATGTGATTAGCATAAAACCATTCTGTAAAGATGTTCATCAAAAAGTGATGAAAGCTACTATATTTGCTCTTCCATCAAATTATGAGGGATTGTCGAATTCTATGATCGAAGCCATGGCTTTAGGAATCCCAACGGTAGTAACGGATTGTCCTTGTGGGGGAGCAAGAATGGTAATTGAGAACAATAAAAATGGTATAATGGTGTCCGTGGACGATCCGAAGGCAATGTACGAAGCTTTCAAAAAAATCATAGTTTCTCCCAAATTTGCAAAAGAACTATCAAATAATGGCGTGAAAATTCGTGACAAACTGAATTGTAAGAAAATTGCAAAACAGTGGAAAAAAGCAATAGATGGTTAACAAAAACATTTACCGGGCATAGGAAGGTATTTATGAATGAACACTAATTATAGTATACATAAACGATCATTTTTAGAAACATCAGAAATTATATACACGTTTATTATTGCGTTTTCAGCGAGTACAGGTACTAGTAGCGTAAAGATTTGTAGGTTACTTGTTGTTGCTGCCTTTATAATGGAAGTAGCATTTAATAATACGAAAATAGGAATCTTGCCTACCCAATATGGAAAATGGGCGACAAGTTTTTTTTGTATATGTGCGCTCTCAATTGTATGGACAGTATCATCGAGCAATGTTCTGTCAAATCTTTCGACCCAGCTGTATATATTAATTGTGGATCTTATACTCGTAAGATCTTTGGTTAAGAATAAGCAACTTATTGTTGAGGTTATGAAAGCGGTTATATATGGTGCAGTTATGCATGGATTGAAAATATATGCATTGCACGGTCCGTTAGTTTACCTATTTGAGCGAGGAGGAAATGGTGTTGAGAATGCTAACACATTAGCATATGTTGCATCTATTGGGGCCATTTTTTGTTATATCCTTATTCAGGAAATTCAGAGACGGAATAAAATTTTATTTGGATTTATGTTCATAGTAAATGTTTTGTTTGCACTTTTGACGGCCTCAAAAAAGATTTTTATCTTTTTAGGTGTTTTTTTTGTGGCTGTCTATATTTTAAAGGCAAAAAATCCACTAAAAGTCATTGGGAATCTTTTAATCTCAGCTTTTGCAGTATTTTTAGTATATATTGCAATTATGAAAATCGGATTCTTATATTCTCTGGTCGGATATAGATTTGAAACAATGATTGCAGGTTTTTTGGGACTAGCTACGGATGGAAGCACTGGTTTTAGATTACACCTTATTCAGTGGGGAATGGAATGGTTCTCAGTAAAGCCAATGTTTGGGTACGGATTGGATTGCTATAAATATTTATTAGGCAATACATATGACACGTGGGTTGGCACTGCGGGAGTCTACGCACATAATAATTATGTTGAACTTCTTGTTGATTTAGGTCTTGTGGGAACAGTTGCTTATTATTATATATATGTATCTGCACTAATTAAGGGAATTAAATTAAAGAAAGAGAGTAACTATCCTATATATGGAGTAGCGATATTCATTATGCTGGCTGTTGCTGAATATGGACAGATAACATATTCGATTGCTTTCCTTCAAGAGATTATTCTTTTGGCATGGATTTTTATAGATCAACAGCAGGTATTAGATAGGGGAAAAAGAATTGAATAATAAAACAATAGGAAATGCTGCAAAATGGTCTGTTGTTACTGAAGTTGCGGCAAAGCTCGTTACTCCAATTTCCAATATGATTCTTGCTAGGTTGTTGACACCAGAGGCCTTTGGTGTTGTAGCAACTGCAACTATGGTATTCAGTTTTGCAGATATGTTTACGGATTCTGGTTTCCAGAAATATCTTGTGCAACATGAATTTGAAAATAATGAAGAACGTAATAAAGCTACGAATGTCGCTTTTTGGACAAATTTAGTTTTATCATTGCTCTTTTGGCTCTTTATTTCTATATTTAGTAATCCATTAGCTGACGCTGTTGGAAATCCAGGAATGGGAAAAGTTCTTATAATTGCATGTATGTCATTACCATTAACATCTTTCAGCAGTATTCAAATGGCTTTATATAGAAGAGATTTTGATTTTAAAACGTTATTTTATGTGCGCATGGTTAGTGCTGTAATTCCTTTAATCATTACAGTTCCCTTGGCGATGATAACTCATAGTTACTGGGCCTTAATTATTGGAACACTATGCGGAAATTTGTCTAATGCTTTTATTTTAACGGTCAGATCAAAATGGAAACCAAGCCCTTATTTTAGTTTTGAAATCCTAAAACAAATGCTTTCGTTTAGCATTTGGTCCTTAGTGGAAGCTATTTCTATTTGGCTTACAAGCTATTTGGATGTATTTATCGTTGGCGCATTTTTGTCCTCCTATTATTTGGGTGTATATAAAACAGCAATGAATACAGTTAATCAAATTATGAATTTGATTACTGCATCGACAACAACAGTACTCTTTTCAGCATTGTCGAGAGTGCAGAGTAATAAAATTGAATTTGATAAATTGTTTTTTAAATTTCAACGGAATGTTGGACTACTGTTACTACCAATGGGCATTGGAATTTGTATCTACAGACGATTTATAACTAAGATATTATTAGGGGGGCAGTGGGGGGATGCTGCAAATTTCATCGGATTATGGGCACTGGTAAATGCGACAAAAGTTTTATTTAGTAATTATTGCTCAGAAGCTTACAGAGCGATGGGACGTCCTAAAATATCAGTTATGGTGCAAATATCTCAATTAGTCTTTTTAATTCCAGCAATGTTTTTTGGGGCACAGTATAGATTTGATGGACTCTATATTGCAAGATGCCTGGTTTCTTGTGAGCTTATTTTTGTAAACTTGGTTGTTGTAAAGTGTACACTTGATATATCCCCTTTAAAAATGTTAAAAAATATTATTTGGGAACTTCTAGCATCTGGATGTATGGGAGGTGTTGCAATATTATTAAGAAGGATTCACCTTGGAATAGCATGGTCTATTGTTTCCATTGGCATATGTGTTTTAGTTTATTTTGCTTTAATCATGTTGATTCCAGGAACAAGAAAGCAATTTAAACCTTACATAGAAAATTATATAAAATTACTACATCAAAATAGAAAGTGACAGATTTGTATGAAGATAAAGAAGAAAATTAGAGATTTTGTATATGCACATGTGTCAACTAAAAAACGTGCAGTTCTTGCTAAAAAGTGGGGAAAGGTAAACATAGGAGAAAATTGTGAAATATACCCTAATGTTATATTTGGTAGTGAACCTTACTTGATATCAATTGGAAATAATGTGCGTATTACAACAGGTGTTAAATTTTGCACACATGATGGAGGAATGTGGGTTATTAGAAATTTGGGGTATAATACACATGCAGATTGCTTTGGAAAAATCGTTGTAGGCGATAATGTTCATATAGGTTGGAATGCAATTATTATGCCGAATGTTGAGATTGGCTCGAATGTCATAGTTGGTGCCGGAGCTGTGGTGACACATAATATTCCGGACAACACAGTTGTTGCTGGTGTTCCTGCTAGAGTAATCAGGACAATTGATGAGTACTATAAAAAAAATAGTGAAAGAATAGTAAACACAAAAGGATTGTCATGCAAAGAAAAAAAAGTTTTTATAGAGAGAATGTTTGACCTTTAGACGTTCCGAATAGGTGGTGAAAGTAGATGAAAAGCAGAAATCAGCAGGTTGATGGATTAAGAGGAATAACAGTATTAATGATAGTATTCTATCATTTGATTTGCAGATATTCAGAACTTTATTTGGATAAATCAATTTATTTTCTTAATCAATGGGGAAAATTTGGAGTTTCTATATTTTTACTCATATCATCGTATTATTCTGTTAGCTCAAGAGGAAATAAATACTCTATTTTAAAAAAAATATTGAGATTATGGCCAACATATTTTGCTTCAATTACTTTAACAATGGTAATCTTGCGTTTTTTGCAACTTCCTGGTCGTACATGTGGAGTTAGTGATTATTTATTAAACTGCTTGTTCTTGAATGGATTTATTGGAATCCCTTATGTTGATGGAGCACATTGGTATATTACAACTTTGATTTCGATTATTATAATAAATGGTTTTTTTAATGCCTTTAATATTTCAGATAAAGAGTTTCCTTATTTAATATGGATGATATTAGCATTTTTAATGACTAAAATAGTTAAATGTCTAGTAATTACACAGGTGTTGGGTGGAAGTTATGTTGGGATAGCATGTATGGGGGCATCAATTCGTAATTTTGATAAAAACACTAAATCTTGGAAAGCCATGCTATTTTTGGCATTAATATATTCCTGCATAATGCTTGGAATAAAATATGTAATTATTTTAATTTTTGTGACCCCTATTATTATTGCAGCTATAAAAGAGAAAATGGAATTTCTAGAAAGTAAAACTTTAAATATGATAGGCGCCATTTCATATCCGTTATATCTTATTCATCAAAATGTTGGAATGGCAATAGAATATAACATGATGGTTACGTTTGGTAAATATTCTTTATGGTATGTAATCATTGCAATCGTTTTAGTGATAGCATTGGCAATAGTTCTTTATACGGTGGTTGAAAAACCATCACAAAAAATTTTGAGTAATTGTTGGCGAGAAATTCAGTCGGGTTGAATCTTATGATAAGCTTCGAGCTTAAGAAAGTTTAGCTGTTGTTCAATATATTTATAACTGAAAAAGAGGGAAAAAATGTCTATTACACTAAATGAACAGGATCTTCAGATAATAAAAAGCGCAGAATTAAGAATAGTGAATGAGATAAATCAAATATGTCTTAGAAATAACATTAAGTATTCCATGATAGGAGGAACCCTTATTGGAGCTGTTCGACATCATGGTTTTATACCTTGGGACGATGATATAGATCTTATGATGGAACGGAGTGAATATAAAAGGTTCCTAAATATAGCAGAGAAAGAACTTTCAGAGGAGTTTTATATAGCTGACTATGAACATACACCTTCTATTGGTGAGCCTTTTACAAAGATAATGATGAAAAATACAGTTATGAAAGAAAGTTTTACTGGTTCTTCGAATGCACCTGCAGGCATATTCGTTGACATTTTCCCTGTTGATAATGCGCCACAGTCCAAATTGTTTAAAACTATTCAAAGATACAAAAATTATATCCTACGAAAGAAAATATTGATCAAGAGTAATTATTGTTTTGGAAAAACTGGTGTAAAAAAATTTATCTATGATACATTGGAAAGGCTTACATTTGAATCTAAATCGGATTTGGTAAGAAAGTATCGAAATAATCAAATAAAATATAACTATCGTAATACAACAGAATATGTTTCTTTATGTGGGGCATATGACTATAATAGGGAAACTTTACCAAAACGATGGCTTTCAGAATATACATTTTTAGAGTTTGAGGGTCAAAAATTAATGGCATTTAAAGAATATGATAAGATATTAAGACACTATTTTGGAGACTATATGAAACTTCCTCCAGAGAATGAGCGGATATGTAGACATGCAGTAGCTGAATTAGATTTGAGACAAATAGGTGGAAGAAAAGCATAGTGATTTATACTTATGTTGTTCAAAGAGTAGAGGGGACGTTGTAAAGGAAAGTTTCAAGAAAATGTTAGAAAAGGCATGTACAAGGCTGATTTATTTGCAGACTTGTGATATATTGAGAGCAGATAGCTCCCTACGCTGCTCGAATAATATCACATACCTCACTGTGGTGGACAGATGGCAACGCTGATAAAGCGGCTAAGATGTGAAAACAATGTGTTTGTTGATAGTGGAGGAAATATGTTATCCCATGAGTTGAAAAAACTAATGTACGATTTAGAAAATGGTGTTGATAATGTAGAAATAAATACAGAAGCAATGCTAAAAGAATTATATGAATTGGATGAAGTAGAGGAAATTTTTCAAGAAAGCTTATCGCTTTCTGATAAAGTATGCCCTACATGTGGAAGGAGGCTTTGAGAATGAGTTATTCGGAACTGTTAAAATTGAGAACTGAATTGCGTAATAAGGCTATTAAAACGCCGCAAGAAGATGAGCTGTTGGCTGAACTGGAGAGCTTAAGTGGAATAATAGATAAAATGGATTTTTCACTTGCAATGTCTGGAAAAGCGTGTCCAACGTGCGGAAGGAAGTTATAAAATGAAGGGACATTTTTTGGTATGTGAGAATCCAAACGAGAAACTTGATATTAGTTTTTGTGTGAGGGAAAATGTAGAGGGTGATATCCCAGAAGAACAGCAAGAATTATATCTTAATGCTGAAAAGACTTGTAATGTTATTAAATCCTTGGAAAATACAGATGAGAATACAAAGAAAAAATATTTTGATAAGCTACTATCTTTATCACGAGTAGGTCTCGTTCCTGAATATGCACAGACAAGAGCTTCAAAACTGGCATTAGAAAAGCTTCAAGAGGAAATAGTTCTTATTGAAGGAAAAAGAATTAAGAACAGCTATATGAAAACGCTAGCCATTAATGCTTTGATTTTGGCTGCAATTACTTTAATCGGGGCAGGGGTAATAGACGTATATCTGCATTTCTCAATGGTGTGGAGTGTATGGGCAGTAATTATGGGTGCTTTGCTTGGAACATGGGTATCATTCGGCGCAAGAAAGTTCGAAATATTCTTTGATGATTTGGCGTCTCTTGAAAAAGATAAAATGAATCCTTGGATTAGATTGATATTTATAAGTGTTACTTCAGTTATATTTGTGCTGTTTATGAATGCTGGTATAGTAGAAATTAAAATTGGTAACATTGATACGACAAACGCTTTTGAAAACTTAGAAGATGCCTTCAGAATTGGATTGATATGTGGTTTGGTAGAAAGCAAAATTGGTGTTAATGTATACAAAAAAGCAGTGGAGTTAATAGGAGGGCAATCATAGAATAAGTCAACTTTAGAAATTGTGTGCACATCCTCACAGTGCTATACTTAAATCGCTATAAAAGGAAATAGGCTATCAACGATGTTCAGAACGGAAAGCAGCAAAAACTGTCTCAAACCCAATGAATAGCTATCTAAAATAACGGAAAAACAATTCTAGATCATAAACCTTATCATCGAAACTGAATCTATCTAGAAAGTGTTTGAGGAACAGAAGAACACTCTGCAAGAAAAGAAAGCTGTACTGAAGAAAATGAGAAGACGAGATAGTTGTCGGGAATATATAATACCTACGCCCCTCATTCCAACAACCAGTCAATCACATTCACAACCTTTATTCCATCATAATTCCCAAGTGAAAAGTGATCCAGAGTCAGGACAACTTTCTCATAATTATCCGGGATGCTTCTCAGTGGTCTCATTTCTCTTTCAAAGGTTTCTTTAGCTGTCATATCTGCAGTCACCTGGTAGTAGGTGAGTACGCCTTCTTTTTGTACGACAAAGTCTACTTCTGTGGCACCATATTTTCCGATATTGATCTTGTATCCTTTTCTCATAAGCTCGAGGAATACTATATTTTCGATAGTAAAGCCGAGATCATAACGTTTTCTTGGGAGAATGTGATTTCGAATTCCCATATCTACCATATACAGCTTATTATTGATCTTCAAGAGCTGCTTACCGACAATGTCAAAGCGCTCTACGGAATAAAATATAAACGATTCTTTTAAAGCGTCTACATAATCGCTGACGGTGTTTTGTGAAATTTTTCTTCCGGACGAGGTCAGGTAATTGGTTATGCTTTTCATGGATACGGGGCTACCAATTACGCTCGCTAAATATCGTGCGATATTTTTCAATAATGCGATATCTGTGATTTTTCGTGTATTGCCTTCTTTTTCTTTTCTTAACTGTCGTTGTTCAATATCTTTTACAATAACTGTGTTGTAGATTCCCTCCAGATACTGATCTACTTTTTCGTCTGTTCGGTTCATCGCTGCTACATATGGGATTCCCCCTGTTTTCATGAACTCTGCAAAAGCTTCCTCTTTTGGCAATCCGGTCTGTGCAATGTATTCACGGAATGAAAACGGTAACATTTTTATTTCCGTATAACGACCCGACAACAATGTTGCAAGTTCACTTGACAACATATAAGCATTCGAACCGGTGATATATATGTCTACCTGATCTTTGATGGAAAGGCTGTCAACGACTTTTTCAAACGATGGAACTTCCTGAACCTCATCCAGAAAGATATAGGTCATCTTATCGGTACACAGCCGTTCTTTGAGATAACGATATAATTCCATATAGTCTTTTAGTGGTTCATAATCCAGATTTTCGAAATTAATGGAAATAATCTGCTCAGGTGCAACGCCTTCTGCTAATAGTCTCTGTTGATACTGTTCCAGAAGTACAGATTTTCCACAGCGGCGAATTCCGGTCACTACTTTAATCTGCTGTTCATCCTTCCATGCCCAAAGCTGATCAAGGTATTCTTTTCGTTCAACCATATCTTCATTCCTCCTTTTTCTTAATATAGCATATTATATGCGAAAATTCAAAATAATTTCCCGTTTCGGAAACTTTTTGCGATTTTTAACCATTGCAATACACTTTTTGTAATGCTATACTATAACCAAAGTGTTGAATTTGAGAGCCGTGTGGGATCACGATCTGGGATGCCATGCGGTTTTTTTGATTTATATATACCAGGGAGGAGTGAACGCAGTATGTTAGATAGAACACCACGGGTATTTATATCGTATTCATGGACATCAACGGAGTTTCAGCAGCGTGTCAGAGAGCTGGCGGAGAGTCTGCGTCAGGACGGCATCGATGTCAAACTGGATCTGTGGGATCTGAGGGACGGACAGGACAAGTATGCTTTTATGGAGCAGTGCGTGACGGATCCGGATATCGACAAGGTTTTGATCATCTGTGACAGCGGCTATGCGGCGAAGGCGGACAGGCGTCAGGGCGGTGTCGGAGATGAAACAACGATCATATCGGCGGAGGTATATGGACACGCAGCGCAGGAAAAGTTTGTGCCGGTTATTATGGAGCGGGATGAACACGGGGAGCCGTATATGCCTGCGTATCTGAAAAGCAGAATGTACCGCGATCTGTCGGGAGACCGATATCCGGAGGAATATCAGGCGCTTGTCAGAAATATTTATGAGAAGCCGTCTTACCGGAAGCCGGAGCTTGGAACAAGACCGGGCTGGCTAGATGAGGAGGAATCCAGTGAGCTGTTTTCTGTGAAGAAAGCGGGACAGGCGGCAGCGGGCGTGAAGCAGAATCTGTTGAATCCGGTGACAGAGCGGGATTTTATTGATGTTTATCTGGAAGCGCTGAAATCCTTTTACCGGCCGCAGGTTACAGCGGAAGAGTATATGCGGGATTTTGGAGCGATGAAGGAGTATCGGGATGCGTTCCTGGATTATGTTAAGAGGATCAGCACAACGACGGAGCATATTGGGACATTTCTGGCAGATGCGTTTGAGAAAATGTACAATACCCTTAATAATGCAGAGACATTTTCCTCTGAAATAAATGGGGGAGGCAGGAGAAGCTTTGATATTTTCTGTGTGCATCTGTGGGAATTATTTATCTGCACGACGGCATATTTACTGCAGAGCGAAGCATACGAAAGCCTGAATGAGCTGCTGGTACATACTTATTTCCTGCGCATGTCTCCATATGACAGCAGGGTGAAGCCGTCCAGCTATGAAAGGCTGCGTTACCGCTCGGAGATGCTGGAGGATGTGATAAAGCCAACGCTTTCGGGCGATCTTAGCCGCAAATATACTTTGGCGGGGCATTATCTTTGTGAACAACGGGATTATCTGCCGACATTTACAGAGAAACGGATCGCGGAGGCGGATCTGTTCCTTTATCAGGTATTTCGGGGGCTTGATCTGGGCGAACTGGGACTGCAGACGTATGTATGGTTTCCGATCTGCTATATTTATGCGGACAATAATGATTCGATCTGGAAGAAGCTGCAGTCCGGACGTTTTTGTGAAAAGATCATGCCGTTATTTGGCGTGAGCACGATAGAAGCGTTAAAAGAACGTCTTTCCCGCTGCATTTCGGACAGAGAGGTACGTTACAACGGAAACTGTTGGGAAAGTGCGTCGGCGATATTAGATATTGTAAAGCTTGATGAGGTGGGGCGTTTGCCGTAAGGATGAGTAAAGAAAGTGATGGCAATGTGTTTCACTGAATGGATCGGATGAGATGGGAATCTAACTTGCTATTTTCCCGTGTCAATGGTAAAATCGAGACACTTGATAGAGTTTATACAATTTCCGAGGGGAGTGAGTGTATGGGGATATTTGTGAACCCGGACAATTCGGCATTTCAAGTGGCGCTGAATTCTGAAATTTATGTAGATAAAACGGGATTGTTGGAATATACCAATAAAGTGATGAATACGCTGCAGGGATATATCTGCAACAGCAGACCCCGGAGATTCGGTAAATCGATTACGGCAAATATGCTTACAGCCTATTACAGCAGAGGTTGTCATTCCGAAGAAATGTTTTCCGGGCTGGCAATCAGTAAGTCGGTCGATTTTCAGAAGCATTTAAACCGGTATGATGTCATTCATCTTGACATTCAATGGTGCATGGGGCCGGCGGGGGGATCGGAGCAGGTTGTCTCTTACATTTCGGAAAAGACAATTGCGGAGTTGAGAGAAATATATGGTGATGTGTTACCGGACGGAATTGAATCGCTGCCGGAAGCGTTATCGGAGATTAATCAGGCAACGGGCAGAAAGTTTATTGTTATTATTGATGAATGGGATGTGTTGATTCGTGATGAATCAGCGAATCTTAAAGTGCAGGAGGACTATATTAGTTTTCTTCGCGGCATGTTTAAAGGAACGGAACCAACGAAATATATTCAATTGGCATATCTGACAGGAATTTTGCCGATCAAGAAGGAAAAAACGCAGTCTGCGTTAAATAATTTTAAAGATTATTCTATGTTAAATGCCGGTGCAATAGCGCCTTTTGTTGGATTTACGGAGTCAGAGGTTCAGAGCCTGTGTAAACAATACGGACAGAATTTTGAAGAAGTCAGAAGATGGTATGATGGTTATCAGCTTGGTCAATATCATGTGTACAATCCAAATGCGGTGGTTAATCTGATGCTGGAGGGGGATTTTCAAAGTTATTGGTCCGAAACCGCTTCCTATGAATCCATCGTTCCGTTGATCAACATGGATTTTGATGGTCTTAAGGGAGCTGTTATTGAGATGCTTTCAGGAGATCAGGTTGTTGTGGATGTTACTTCTTTTCAAAATGATACGACCAGTTTTGTTAACAAAGATGATGTTCTTACTTATTTGATTCATCTGGGATATCTTGGCTATGAACAGAAATTTAAAACAGCATTTGTTCCCAATGAGGAGATCAGACAGGAGCTGATCAGGGCAACAAAGCGGAGGAAATGGAATGAGCTGATCGCATTTCAGAGGGAATCAGAAAAGCTTTTGGATGCGACGCTGGATATGGATGAAACAGCCGTTGCCAAAGAGATTGAGAAGATTCATACAGAATATGTATCAGTGATTCAATATAATAATGAAAATTCTCTTAGCAGTGTTCTATCTGTTGCATATTTGAGTGCGATGCAGTATTATTTTAAGCCGGTTCGCGAACTTCCGACAGGACGCGGATTTGCGGATTTTGTGTTTCTTCCGAAACCGGAATATGAAAATGATTATCCGGCACTGGTTGTAGAGTTGAAATGGAATAAAGATGCAAGAACAGCGTTGCAGCAGATCCTCGACAAAAAGTATACGGATTCCGTTTCGCAGTATACAGGAAATATTTTGCTTGTAGGGATCAATTATAATAAGATGACAAAGGCTCATGAATGCATCATTGTAAAACATGAAAAAAATTAGGTGGCATGGAGGCGAAGGCTTTGGAACGTCGGAATGAGTGGAAACCTTGCCTTCAACTTGCTATTTTCCCGTGTCAATGGTAAAATCATTGTTATATATGTGGTCAGAACCCTATATATAATGGAAAACAGAACATATTATGATGATTGTGATTAAGAAGAGGAGATTAAAATATGTGTGGTATTGTAGGTTATATCGGGAGTAAACAGGCAGCACCGATCCTGTTGGACGGTCTGTCAAAGCTTGAGTACAGAGGTTATGATTCTGCCGGCATTGCTGTGCGGGATGGTGCAGATAAGTTTAAGGTAGTTAAGGCAAAGGGACGTCTGAAAGGTCTGATCGAGAAGACCGATGAGGGGCGTGCAGTACCCGGTACCTGTGGTATTGGTCATACGAGATGGGCAACACACGGCGAGCCGTCCGAGCTCAATGCACATCCGCATATCAGCGATGATGGCAATGTGGTTGGCGTCCACAATGGTATTATCGAGAATTATCAGGAGTTAAAGGTGAAGCTTTTGAAGAAAGGATATGAGTTTTATTCTTCTACCGATACCGAGGTGGCTGTGAAGCTGGTGGATTATTACTATAAGAAGTATGAGCATACACCGGTGGATGCGATCAATCATGCAATGGTTCGTATCCGTGGCTCTTATGCACTGGCTTTGATGTTTGCGGAGTATCCGGAGGAGGTCTATGTGGCACGTAAGGACAGTCCGATGATTATCGGTGTGTCTGAGGGTAACTGCTATGTGGCTTCGGATGTACCGGCAATCCTGAATTATACAAGAAATGTTTATTATATCGGTAATCTGGAGATCGGACGTCTTGCAGCAGGGAAGGCAACCTTCTATAATCTGGACGGCGATGAGATTGAGAAGGAACTGGTTGAGATCAAATGGGATGCAGAGGCTGCCGAGAAGGGCGGCTATGAGCATTTCATGATGAAGGAGATCCATGAGCAGCCGAAGGCAATCATGGACACGATGAATTCGAAGTTAAAGGATGGTCGGATCGATCTGTCTGATGTGGGTCTTTCTGAGGAGGATATTAAGAGTATTGCGCAGATTTATATTGTTGCGTGCGGTTCTGCGTACCATACGGGTGTTGTGACACAGTATGTGATGGAGGATCTGGCAAGAGTTCCGGTACGCGTGGAGCTGGCGTCTGAGTTCCGTTACCGTAACCCGATCCTGAATAAAGATGATCTTGTGATCGTGGTGAGCCAGTCCGGTGAGACGGCAGATACCCTTGCCGGTCTTCGTCTGGCGAAGGAGCAGGGCGTGAAGACGCTTGGTATCGTAAACGTGGTAGGTTCTTCGATCGCAAGAGAGGCGGATAATGTATTCTATACGATGGCAGGTCCGGAGATCTCGGTTGCTACCACAAAGGCATACAGTGCACAGCTGATCGCAGGCTATATGCTTTCGGTTGAGTTTGCGAGAGTGCGCGGTACGATCAACGAGGAGCAGTATCAGGGATATATTGCAGAGATGCAGACGCTTCCGGAGAAAATTGACAAGATCATTGAGGATAAGGAGCGCATCCAGTGGTTTGCGGCAAAGCAGGCAAATGCAAAGGATATTTTCTTTGTGGGTCGTGGCATTGATTATGCGATCTGTATGGAGGGAAGCTTAAAGCTCAAGGAAATCAGTTATATTCACTCTGAGGCATATGCTGCCGGAGAGTTAAAGCATGGAACGATCAGTCTGATCGAGGATGGCATCCTTGTGATCGGTTCTCTGACGCAGGATTCCCTGTATGAAAAGACGATCAGCAACATGGTAGAGTGCAAGAGCCGTGGAGCTTCTCTGATGGGCCTGACGAATTTTGGCAATTATTCGATCGAGGATACGGCGGACTTTGTTGTTTATGTTCCAAAGACAGATCCTCACTTCGCAGCAAGTCTGGCGGTTGTTCCGCTGCAGCTTCTGGGATATTATGTATCCGTGGCAAGAGGTCTGGATGTTGATAAGCCGAGAAATCTGGCAAAGAGTGTAACGGTAGAGTAGTATTACAAAGGATTATTTTGAGGGCAAAACGCTGGTTTTGCCCTTTTTTTGAAAAAATAGTAATTCTTCGTCAGAATGCGAATCACGATTCACCGCACAGGGGAGTACTGCATACAATACATAGACGATATCTTCGATGTAGGAAACCATATCATGGAAAATGATCAGAAACTGGATTCGGAATTTCGGTTTGCACTGGATCTGTCGGAGCGTGAACGGGAGCAGAGCAGTACATTGAACACGGGCTTTGATGAGGCGACAGCAACATGGCGGGTGATCGTTCGATATTATGGAGATCTGTATGAGGTGGAGCGGCAGCTTCCGGGAGTGCAGGTGATCCCGTTATATCATCAGTATGGGATCGTGCGGGTGCCGCAGGAGCAGTTAGAGGCGTTGGCGGCGATTCCGCAGATACAATATATGGAGAAACCAAAGGAGGTTTACTTCTCTCTGGAAGCAGGAAGAAGTGCCTCCTGTATTAATTTAGTCCAGGGAAGGGAAGCACAGGAGGAGCAATTTGACGGAAATGTCGGAGTGGAGTCAGGAGCACCTGTGCAGGGAAGTGGTCTTACCGGAAATGGTGTGATCGTCGGCATTGCGGATTCGGGTATTGATCTGACACATCCGGCGTTTCGAAGAAGTGACGGCAGTACAAGGATTTTAAAGCTGTGGGATCAGACCGTCCAGCCGGAGGCAGGGACGGATCAGAGAGCACCGGAGCACTACCGGCATGGTGTGGAGTGGAACCGGGAGCAGATCAATGCAGCCTTACAGGGGTCGCAAGAATATGGCAGACTTCCGGGTGATACCGGCTCGGCGCACGGAACTGCGGTGGCTGGTGTGGCGGCGGGCAACGGCTCCGGTTCGGCAGGACGGCGTTACCGGGGAATTGCGGTGGACAGTCCGATCATTTTCGTAAAGCTGGCATCGGGCGGGGAAGGCTTTTCCAGAACCACGGAGGTGATGGAGGCACTTGATTATATTGTGCGGGAAGCGCAGAAGGCGGATATGCCGGCAGCCATAAATTTAAGCTATGGCAACAACAATGGCGCGCATGACGGGAACAGTTTGTTTGAGGGCTATATCACACAGCTTGCCGGGGTATGGAAAAATGTTATATCTATTGCATCGGGCAATGAGGGGGATTCCAGACATCATGCCAGAGTGAAGCTTGCAAGCGAACCGCAGCGGGTACAGTTTGTGATCGGTCCGGGGGAGAGCAGCCTGAGTCTGCAGTTATGGAAACAGTATACGGATGACTTCTCAATCTTTCTGGAATCTCCGGATGGAAGCCGGGTGCTTGTGGAGGATACGAGAGAAGTCAGAAGATATGAACTGCAGAATGCGTCGGTTTATGTGTATTATGGCGAGCCGACGCCGGCGCAGATCAAGCAGGAGATATATCTGGAGTGGATTCTGCCGGAGAATACAGCAGGCAGTCTGCCGGAAGGAATCTGGGGGTTATGGCTGATCCCGGAAAAAATTGTTGGAGGGGTGGTTGATCTATGGCTTCCGTCCACAGAGCGGATCGGGCTTTCCACCGGATTTCCGGAGCCGGAGCCGGATACAACGTTGACGATTCCATCCACGGCGGACGGAATTATTGCGGTGGGAGCGTATGATGTGGCAAGGGATGCGGTGGCATCCTTTTCGGGAAGGGGAGATACTGCAGATGGGCGGAAGGCACCAACGCTCGTGGCACCGGGAGTTGGTGTTGTGACGGCGGCACAGGGAGGTGGCTATACAGCACGAACCGGAACCTCGATCGCCGTACCGTTTGTAACCGGATCGGCGGCACTTATGATGGAATGGGGAATTGTGCAGGGAAATGATCCGTATTTGTACGGAGAGAAGGTGAAAGCGTATTTGATCAAAGGGGCAAGAAGGCTTCCGGGGCAGGAAGAGGTTCCCGACAAAAAGGCAGGCTGGGGAGCATTATGCTTATCCGACAGTCTGCCTTAGGTGCGAATTAATGACTTAATCATTCCAAAATTCAGATGCTTCGCATCTGTCGCGCGTTGCGCTTTAAGAATTTGTGACTTTATAAGCGCCCGTCCTTGATAAAGCCGGCGAGTTCCTGCGCGAAATAGGTAAGATATATATCGGCACCTGCGCGCTTTGCCGCAATCGCAGTTTCACAGATGATCGCATCCTCGTCGATCAGTCCGAGACTGGCGGCACCCTTGATCATCGCATATTCGCCGCTGACGCTGTAGGCGGCCATCGGAACATTTGTCCGGTCTTTGATCTCACGGATCAGATCGCCGTAGATCATTGCCGGTTTGACCATAATGATATCGGCACCCTCATCAATATCGGCAAGAGCTTCCTTCATGGCTTCGCGGCGGTTGTGGAAGTCCATCTGATAAGTGCGGCGGTTGCCAAACTGTGGTGCAGAATCTGCGGCATCACGGAATGGACCGTAATAGGCAGATGCAAATTTGACGGCGTAGGACATGATCGGTGTATTGACGTGACCGTGCTCATCGAGACACTGACGGATCGCAGCAATTCTGCCGTCCATCATATCGGAAGGGGCAACCATATCGGCACCCGCCTCCACCTGGGAGAGCGCAATCTTCGCCAGATAGGAGAGTGTGGCGTCATTGTCCACATCATGGTCATGGATAATACCGCAGTGACCGTGAGAGGTGTATTCACACATGCAGACATCGCCGATCAGATACATTTCAGGATAATGCTTTTTGGCTTCGCGGAAGGCTCTTTGGACAATGCCGTTGTCGTCATATGCCTGGCTGCCGGTCTCATCCTTATGCTCCGGAATGCCAAAGAGCATGATCTTATTGACTCCGGCATCAAGTAACTGCTCCAGCTTCTCACCCATGCGGTCGACGGTATAACGGTTCTGACCGTACATGGATGGGATTTCCTCGACCCGATTCTGACCATCCATAACAAACATCGGATAGATAAGCTCAGAGCAGTTCATATGTGTTTCCTGTACCATCCGGCGGAGACGTTCGTCAGTGCGGAGTCTTCTGCCTCTCATAAATTCTGTCATAATTATTCAGACTTCCTTTCCAATACTTGTGTTGTGAATCCATAACAAAGGGCAAAACCAGCGTTTTGCCCTTGATTTCCTCCACGTTACGAGCATTTTCCTATGCCATAACAAAAGGAAAGCATGCTTCCCTATGTGTGGAAAACATGCTTTTTCAGTGCCTCAAAGCTTTCTTTGCTGATAACGTGTTCCATGCGGCACGCATCCTCTGTGGCGATATCCTCCGGGACACCAAGCTTTACAAGCCAGCTTGATATCAGTTGATGTCTCTCATAGATCATCTCAGCAATCTCGCGACCAGAGTCTGTTAAATATATGTATCCAGCATCAGTTACAGTAATATGCTGCTTCTGACGAAGATTTTTCATTGCAATGCTGACACTTGACTTCTTAAAGCCAAGCTCGGTAGCAACGTCAACAGAACGAACAACCGGCAGGCGCTTACTCAGAACTAAAATTGTTTCAAGATAGTTCTCGGCAGATTCGGTATTTGCCATAAATATACTCCTCCATACCTTTCTTATTGATTCTTATAGAGTGAATCAAATATTGTTTGAAACGAGTATAACACTTTTTATAAAAGAAAACAAGAAAATAAAGTGAAAAAAGTTCTTGACATCTAATAGATGTTAGCGTATACTAACTGCTGTAAGTGATAAATAAGTCAATATCATTTACAAGATTGAATGAAAGCGGATCTGACAGATACTTTCATTGTGGAGGTTTTGCAAAATGATGCAGAAGGATTTGATTATTCAAAAGTTAAGAGAACAGGGCTGTCGTATTACGAAGCAGCGTTTGATGATTTTGGATATCATCCTGCAGGAGGATTGTTCCTGCTGTAAGGAAATCTATTATAAGGCGTCAAAGCTGGACAGCAGAATTGGTTCCGCAACCGTGTACCGTATGATCAACACATTGGAGGAGATTGGAGCCATCAGCAGAAAGAATATGTATAAGGTTTCCTGTTCCATGGACTGCGCAGCAGATTGTGGTCACGCGTGTACAATTGAACTGGAGGACGGCTCAAAGCTTCAGTTTTCCGAGCAGAAGATGAGTCAGATTATTCAGTCCGGACTGGCTGCCTGTGGGTATGCCGTAGAACACAGCGTAAAGGGTTTTACGAAGGGGGCTGTATGTCACCACGATGAGCTGACGCTGAAGGAAAGCGCAGGTCTTTCATAGACACTGCCGTTGATAAGCTTACAAGAACATATAACATATGCCAAGGGGCAGAGAAATTGTATGATTTCTCTGCCCCCTCCTTTTGCCCTTTTTGTGTGAATGGACTTTTGGGTTTATAACCATTATAATAAGATAGATCAGTTATGATCTGTACCGGAAATGGGACTATGTTATGTCTGCATCATAAAAATGACAGGCAGGGAAGGAAGATAGAATTATTATGATCACAAGCGAGAATAATGCTAAGATAAAGGAACTCATAAAGCTCCAGAAGAATGCGAGACACCGCAGAAAGGAGGGAATGTTTGTTGCGGAGGGGATCAAGCTTGTGCAGGAGGCTGCACAGTATGGCAAACTCAGACAGGTCCTGATCCGGGAAAGTCTGTGGCATGAACGCTGGAAGGATGCACCGGAGAGTGAGATCGCAAAGGAGCTTTCTGTTGATGGAAACCGGGTCGGTGTGGACACAGCACCGGATTCGGTGTTTGATATGGTGGCAGATACGGTGACTCCGCAGGGGATTTTGGGAATGGTGGATATGCCTGCGTATTCCCTGAAGGAAATTCTTGCATTATCGTCCGGTCTTTATCTGATGCTTGACGATCTGAGAGACCCGGGAAATCTTGGGACTGTGATCCGGACGGCGGAGGCAGCTGGCGCAGCCGGAGTGATCATGAGCAGGGGCTGCGTTGATCTGTTTAATCCAAAGGTTGTCCGGGCAACGATGGGAGCAATCTTTCGTGTTCCGTTTTTATATGTAGAAAGCCTGCCTGAGACGATTGAACAGATGAAGAAGAAAAATATTTCCGTCTATGGAACGATTCTCGAGGAAAGTCAGCCTTATGATGAGCCGGATTACACGAAGCCGTCAGGAATCGTGATCGGTAACGAGGCAAACGGGATCAGTGCTTCGGTGAGGGAGAGTTTAACGGGCAGGATCCATATTCCGATGCAGGGAAGTGTGGAGTCGTTGAATGCGGCTGTGGCGGCTGCCGTGGTACTGTATGAGGCATCGAGACAGCGCAGAAAAAGGGATACGGGTCTATTGAAATTTCATTAGAAATATGCTATATTCATACAAATAGATGGAATACACCAAAGGGGGTGTTGTCATGAGCGGTTTATCAGATCTTTTGACGTATCAGTTGATGTCAATGTTTCAGTCGCTCTTTCGGACGGATGAGAATATTATGTTTTTCTGGCTGATCGCATTGGTCGCATTATTGATCATTGAGATCATTACGCTGGGACTTACAACGATATGGTTTGCGGCAGGTGCGTTTATCAGCTTTGTTGCAGCGTGGCTGGGAGCACCGGTTGGAGTTCAGCTTGCCGTATTTTTTATTGTCTCCTTCGTGTTGCTTATTTTTACCAGACCGGTTGTTCAGAAACGTCTGAACAATTCGCGGGCGAGGACGAATGTCAACAGTATGATCGGGAAGGAAGGCAGAGTGATCGAGGATATCGACAACTTTGATGAGACCGGGCGCATTATTGTTGACGGGATGGAGTGGACGGCGAGAGCAGCCGACGAGCAGAGTATTACCTCTGGTCAGAAGGTGGTCATTCGGGAGATTCAGGGCGTTAAGGCGATGGTAGTGCCTGTGTCCGATATTTCGGATTGACCCGATTTTGGAACAGAGCAGCTTATAACTAATATAAAGGAAAGGAATCAGACAAATGGAATTAGCAATTATTGTATTACTTGTTATCATTGCCGTGATCGCAGTGTCGTGTATTCACATTGTGCCACAGGCAAAGGCTTATGTAGTAGAGAGACTTGGAGGCTACCAGAGTACATGGGATGTGGGACTTCACTTCAAGGTGCCGTTTATTGACCGTATTGCCAGAAAGGTGAGTTTAAAGGAGCAGGTGCTTGATTTCCCGCCACAGCCGGTAATCACCAAGGATAATGTAACAATGCGTATTGATACGCTGATCTTTTTCCAGATCACAGATCCGAAGCTTTACACATACGGTGTAGAGAATCCGATCATGGCGATCGAAAATCTGACAGCTACCACACTTCGTAATATCATCGGTGAGCTTGATCTCGACGAGACATTGACCTCCCGTGAGATCATCAATACAAAGATGCGTTCTTCTCTGGATACGGCGACAGACCCATGGGGTATCAAGGTGAACCGTGTCGAGCTTAAGAATATCATTCCGCCGCAGCCGATCCAGGAGGCAATGGAGAAGCAGATGAAGGCAGAGCGTGAGAAGCGTGAGGCAATTCTGATCGCGCAGGGTGAGAAGCAGTCAGCGATCACCGTGGCAGAGGGTCATAAGGAGTCTGCAATCCTCGAGGCAGAGGCTGAGAAGCAGGCAGCAATCCTTCATGCAGAGGCACAGAAGGAGGCAACGATCCGTGAGGCAGAGGGTCAGGCGCAGGCAATCCTGGCAGTCCAGAAAGCGAATGCGGATGGTATCCGTATGCTGAATGAAGCATGCGCATCCAAGGAAGTTATTGAGTTAAAGAGTCTGGAGGCATTTGCGAAAGCAGCAGATGGAAAGGCAACCAAGATTATTATTCCATCAGAGATCCAGGGACTTGCAGGAATGGTTAGTTCCGTGACAGAAATTGCAAAATCTTCCGGAGATAAATAATACTATTTTTTGAAGAGATGAATTTCCTGCACAGCTCCTGCTGGCAGGAAATTTTCACTTTATTGTGATTTGATTCGCAAGGATAAATAATAGAGAAAGGCAGGATATCATTATGAATCTGATTGGCAAAAATTTTCTGACATTAAAGGATTTCTCCGCAGAGGAGATTACATATCTTCTGGAGCTTTCGGCTGAGCTGAAGGACAAGAAGAAAAAGGGCATTCCGGTTAACAATTATGTTGGTAAGAACATTGCTCTGATCTTCGAAAAGACAAGTACAAGAACGAGATGCTCTTTTGAGGTAGCAGCCCATGATATGGGAATGGGTGTGACCTATCTGGATCCACAGGGCTCGCAGATCGGTAAGAAGGAGAGTATTAAGGATACAGCGCGCGTACTTGGCCGTATGTTTGATGGCATTGAGTATCGTGGCTTTGAACAGAGCATTGTTGAGGAGCTTGCCAGATATGCAGGTGTACCGGTATGGAACGGACTGACCAATGAATATCATCCGACACAGATGCTTGCAGATCTTCTGACGATTCAGGAGCATCTTGGCAGATTAAAGGGTGTGAAGCTTGTATACATGGGCGATGCCCGTTATAACATGGGTAATTCTCTGATGATCGCCTGTGCAAAGATGGGAATGCATTTCGTGGCATGTACTACAAAGGAATATTTCCCGAACGAGGAGCTTGTGGCACAGTGCCGCGAGTACGCAAAGGAGTCCGGCGGTTCTGTGACGTTGACGGAGGATGTGGAGAGCGGCACCAAGGGAGCTGATGTTCTCTACACCGACGTATGGGTTTCCATGGGCGAGCCGGAGGAAGTATGGGCGGAGCGTATCAAAGCACTTTCCCCATACCAGATCAACAAGAAGGTTATGGATAACGCAGGTCCGCAGGCAATCTTTATGCATTGTCTTCCGGCATTCCACGATCTGGAGACCGGCGTTGGCAGACAGGTCTATGAGAAGTTTGGCATGAGCGAGCTTGAGGTGACAGATGAAGTATTTGAATCAGAGGCATCTGTTGTATTTGATGAGGCAGAGAATCGTATGCATACGATCAAGGCTGTTATGACAGCAACACTGGAGCCGACGGTAAAGGCATAGAGCCGGTTTGCAGTTTTGGCATCATGATGATGGATAATGAGGGGTGCCTTAACACAGCATCCGATCATAAGAAGATGGAGTGATCTTTGTGAAAAAGGAAATACTTCAAATGCTTCGAAGCGCAGGAGAGGAGTACACATCCGGTCAGGTTTTGTGCGAAAAGCTGGGCGTGTCGAGGCAGGCGATATGGAAAAATATATTACAGTTAAAGGAAGCGGGATATCAGATCGAATCCCAGCCCAAGAAAGGATACCGGCTGTTAGAATCTGCGGATCGTCTGGTTGGTGCAGATATTGAGAGCCGGTTAGCTCCGGATTGTCTGTGCCGCAGGGTGGAATGTCTGGAGACCGTGGATTCTACCAATACAAGAGCGAAGCAGCTGGCGGAGCTTGGAGAGCCGGAGGGGACGCTTGTGGTCGCAGAGGAGCAGACTGCCGGAAAGGGCAGGCGGGGACGCGGCTGGGCGTCAGAGCCCGGGATCGGAATATGGATGAGTCTGATCCTCCGCCCGCAGCTTAAGCCGCAGCAGGCAGCCAGTGTGACGCTGGTGGCAGCGATGGCGGTGGCGAAAGGCATCCGGGAATGCTGTGGACTTGAGTCAGGCATTAAATGGCCGAATGATGTCGTGATCAACGGCAAAAAGGTCTGTGGTATTTTGACGGAGACAAGCTCGGAACCGGATTACATTCATTATGCGGTTCCTGGGATAGGAATCAATGCGAACACGCCGGAGTTTCCGGAGGAGCTTCGGGACAAAGCAACATCGATCTATCTGGAGACCGGGAAGAAGACGGACCGCAACGCACTGATCGCAGCGGTGATGAATGCATTTTCCGATTATTACAGACGTTATTTGGAGACAGCAGATCTGTCACTGCTGAAAGATGAGTACGATGCGATGTTAGTGAATATGAACCGGGAGGTACTGATCCTGTATGGCATGGTCGAGGATGCAGATCCTGAGAAGAGCGAGAAGGGCGTGGCAAAGGGAATCGCCCCATCCGGCGCACTTTTGGTAGAGACGGAGGCTGGTCTGAAGGAGGTGTTATCCGGTGAGGTATCGGTAAGAGGCGTTTACGGATATGTGTAGCGAATAATTTGACGGTATCCGGTCAGGTGTGATGTGATAACCGTCAATAGTACAGAAAGGCATAGAAGATATGGACGATTTATTTGATGAAGATATTCTGAAGCCGGCACCGGAGGCGGATGGTATGGTGATCCTGAGTGTGGCAAATGCATATAAGAAGCAGTACTATCTGAATCCGAAGTTTGCGAAGTTGCCGGAGACGATACAGGAGGAGCTTCAGATCATGTGCGTGCTGTACACGGCAGATGTGGGAGGAATCCTGACACTCCGCTTTGATGAGGAGGGCAACCTTTTGTTTCATGTTACATCGGAGGATGATGATTATTTCTTTGATGAGATCGGAAGCGTATTGAAGATCAAGGAGATCCAGAGGGAGAAGCAGGAACTTCTGGAGGCGCTTGAGTTGTACTATAAGGCATTCTTTTTGAAAGAAGATATCAGTGAGCTGTTGAGTGAAGAATAAATAATATGCAGATGGAGGAATGGCAATGTTATTAGCTGTAGATGTAGGAAATACAAATGTAACGATTGGTGTTTTTGATGGTGCGGAGATGGTAACCCGGTTTCATTTTACGGTTCGTATTTCCAGAACCTCGGACGAATACGGAAGTACAATATGTGAGATCCTGGAGAGAAAGGGATTTTCGGCAGACTCGATTGATCAGGTGATCATTTCGTCGGTGGTGCCTAAGATCATGTATTCCTTCAGCAGTGGTATTATTAAATATCTCGGATGCCAGCCGATCATTGTAGGGGCAGGCATCAAAACCGGTATCCGAATCGAGACAGCCAACCCGAGAGAGGTTGGACCGGATCGTATTGTGGATGCGGTTGCGGCACATACCTTATATGGAGGACCGATCATCGTGGCAGACTACGGTACGGCGACGACTTACGATCTGATCACGGCCGAAGGCGCATTTCTTGGTGGTGTGATCAGTCCCGGTGTAAAGATTTCTGCCAATGCGCTCTGGAATGACACGGCGAATCTGCCGGAGATTGAGATCAAATGTCCGGAGCATGTTGTGGCAAAGGATACCATTACAGCGATGCAGGCAGGACTTTTTCTCGGTACGGTCGGACAGTCCCAGTATATCATCAATAAGATCAAGGAAGAATCCGGCTTAAAGGATATTAAGGTCGTAGCAACCGGAGGTCTCGGCAAGATGATTTCCGATTATACGGATGAGATTGATATTTATGACCGTAATCTGACCTTAAAGGGGCTGCAGATCATTTTTGATAAGCAGAAGAAATAGGAGAAACAGGCATGGAAGGATTTCAGATAGGAAATGTAAGGATTCCCGGAAAGCTTGTGTTAGGACCGATGGCAGGGGTGACAGACCTGCCATTTCGTCTGTTATGCAAGGAGCAGGGGGCGGATCTTGTCTATACAGAGATGATCAGTGCCAAGGGGATTTTCTATAAGAATAAAAATACAGAGCTTCTCTGGATGACAAAGGAGCAGGAAAGACCTCTTGCATTGCAGCTGTTTGGTTCGGAGCCGGCATTGATGGCAGACATGGCGGCACAGATTGAGGAGCGGTCGTTTGATATTCTGGACATCAACATGGGCTGTCCGGTGCCAAAGGTTGTAAATAATGGAGAGGGTTCTGCGCTTATGAAGGATCCGCAGCTTGCCGGTGAGATCGTAAAGGCGGTCAGCAGCAGGATCAGCAAGCCGGTCACGGTGAAGTTCCGCAAGGGCTTCGGGGCTGACGACTGCAATGCCGTGGAGTTTGCAAAACGCATGGAGGAATGCGGTGCGGCGGCGATCGCCGTACATGGCAGAACGAGAGAGCAGTATTATGGCGGAAAGGCGGACTGGGACATTATCCGTCAGGTGAAGGAAACGGTTGGTATTCCGGTGATCGCAAGTGGCGATATTTTCACACCGGAGGATGCGGCGGCATGTCTGGAGCAGACCGGATGCGATGGTCTGATGCTGGCGAGAGGTGTGCGTGGCAATCCGTGGCTGTTTCATCAGATCAGAGAATATCTGGAGCATGGCACACTCGAAGCAAAACCATCCAGAGAGGAGATGGTGCAGATGATCCTGCGCCACGCCCGGATGCTGATCGAATGCAAAGGGGAGCTGATGGCAATGCGGGAAATGCGTAAGCATGTGGCATGGTACACCGCAGGATATCCGGGCTCAGCCAGCCTGCGCAGACGTGTGAATGAGATCGAGAAATACGAGGACCTGGAGCGGCTGATTATGTTTTCAAAATAAATTTGAAAAATATCCATATTCCTATTGACAAAGTAGGAATATGGATGTATGATAGGTACATCTTAATAATCATAGTAAACCGATAGGAAAACAAATATCCGCTATCGAGAGACATGGAAATGAACATAGAAAGTGAGGGCAATCGTATGAGTAAGAAAACATATTCAGAGAGAGCATTAAAATTTGAGACAAAGCAGCTTCATGTAGGTCAGGAACAGGCAGACCCGGTAACCGATGCAAGAGCAGTACCAATTTATCTGACATCTTCTTATGTATTTCACAACAGCCAGCATGCAGCAGATCGTTTCGGTCTGAGAGATGCCGGTAACATTTACGGAAGACTGACAAACCCTACAGAGGATACGTTCGAGCAGAGAATCGCAGCACTCGAGGGTGGTGTGGCAGCTCTGGCAGTAGGAAGTGGTGCAGCAGCACTTACTTATGCATTCCAGGCAGTTGCTCATAAGGGAGATCACATCGTAGCAGCTAAGAATATTTATGGTGGTACATACAACCTTCTGGCACATACACTTCCGGATTACGGCATTGAGACTACCTTTGTAGATCCTTTTGATTATGAAGGAATTGAGGCAGCGATCAAGGAGAATACCACAGCAATCGAGATTGAGACACTTGGTAATCCGAACTCTGAGGTGGTTGATATTGAGCGTATCGCCAATATTGCACACTCTCATAACATTCCTCTGATCGTAGATAATACATTTGCAACTCCTTATCTGGTTCGTCCAATCGAGTATGGAGCAGATATTGTTATTCATTCTGCAACAAAGTTCATCGGCGGTCATGGAACAACCATCGGTGGTGTGATCGTAGACAGCGGTAACTTTGACTGGACATCCAGTGACAAGTATCCATGGCTTGTTGAGCCAAACGTATCTTATCATGGTGTAAGCTTTGCTAAGGACTGCGCACCGGCAGCATTTGTCACATATATCCGTGCCATCCTTCTTCGTGATATGGGTGCAACTCTTTCTCCGGTTCATGCATTTATTTTCCTGCAGGGTCTTGAAACATTATCTCTTCGTGTAGAGCGTCATGTCGAGAATGCGCTGAAGGTTGTTCAGTTCCTGAAGGATCAGCCGTTGGTAGAAAAGGTAAATCATCCATCTGTATCAGAGGATCCGGAGCAGCAGAAGCTTTATAAGAAGTATTTCCCGAATGGCGGTGGATCTATCTTTACCTTTGAGATCAAGGGTGATGCAAAGAAAGCACAGGATTTCATCGATCAGCTTGAGTTATTCTCTCTGCTTGCCAACGTAGCAGATGTGAAGTCTCTGGCAATCCATCCGGCTTCCACCACACACTCTGAGTGCAACGAGGCAGAGCTTTTGGATCAGGGTATTAAGCCAAATACGATCCGTCTGTCCATCGGTACGGAGCATATCGATGATATCATCGAGGATCTTTCCGAGGCATTCAAGGCAGTTCAGTAATTCAAAGCATGTGTAAAATTCTCCTATACGTTAAAAAGACGGCTGTGCACAGTAGTGTGTCACAGCCGTTTATTCGTTATATTTTGGAAAAAGTTCCTCGAAGGTAACATCCAGAAGTTCCCTGAGCAGACAGAGTTCATCCGGATAGATGTGACGTTGCCCAACTTCGATTTTTGCCAAAGCGCTGCGGGTAATATCGCAGTTGTTCAACTGGAGCCTTGCAGACAATTGTTCCTGCGTCAGTCCGCGTGATTCCCGAATTAAGCGGATTTGCCGTCCCATCCTTTTTTCGTATTCGATATTCATAGTATTCATAGTCCTTCTCATATATTTTGCGTCGGTGGATTGGAAATGCATTGTCTCAGAATGCAGTGATCCACTTAATTGAGAGCAAACCTATATTGATTTTATAAGATGTTTATGATACAATTGCACTTGTATAAGTGCAATTATGGCGCATTGTTCTGTGATTGCACTTATGATAAAAGGTTAGGGAGACTACATTTAAAAGAACTCAGACGTAATCCGGTCATTTCGGGGTGGAAGTGGAAGGTTAATAGATAAAGATCTTTTAAATGTAGTCTTTGATTTGAAGCAAAGGTCTCGGTTTGAGACTTTTTTTATTTTTAAAATCATATATTTTGCTATTGTATCCGGATGAAGCTTGTGTTATGCTTGTAAAACGTCTTTTATGAATTGCGCAGCCGGTGCAGGGGAGCGCGAGATGGCATTTGGTGAGAGAATGAGTATTTACAGGGAGATAAGAGAAATGAGAGAGCAGTCTGTATATAAAAAGGCATTGACTCTGGCGGTGCCGATGATGATCCAGAACGGTATTACAAATGCGGTCAGTCTGGTAGATAACCTGATGGTGGGAAGTCTTGGAACGGAGAGCATGACAGCGGTTTCGATCGTGGGACAGCTTATATTTGTATTTTTCTTAGCGGTGTTTGGAGGTCTGTCCGGTCCGGGAATCTACGGGGCACAATATTATGGACAGCGTAATAAGGAAGGTTTTCAGACCGTATTTCGTCTGAAGCTGTGGATCACAGCGGTGATTGTGCTGGTGGGGATGATTATTTTTATCACCAATGGAAGCCGTCTGATCGGTCTGTATCTTCATGGCTCCACACAGGGGATGGATGCAGGAAAGACATTAGAACAGGGGATGGAGTATCTTCATATTATGCTGATCGGTCTGATTCCGTTTGCGTTTACACAGATTTATGCCGGAAGCCTGCGTGAGATGGGAGAGAGTGTAAAGCCGATGATTGCAGGGATTGCTTCGGTTTTTGTGGATATTGTCTTTAATTATCTGTTGATCTATGGCAAGTTTGGCTGTCCGCGGCTGGAGGTGCGCGGAGCAGCGATCGCTACCGTGATGGCGCGTTTCGTGGAGATGTTTATTGTAGTGGGCTGGACGCATGCCAGTATCCGTAAATATGAACTTCTGCAGAAGGTTTACCGCACGGTTCGGGTTTCCTTTGCCCAGGTGAAGGGTATTTTAGTGAAGGGCTTCCCGATCTTTATGAATGAATTTTTCTGGGCGGGGGGTATGGCTGCGCTGACGCAGTGTTATTCGATGAAGGGACTGCAGGTGATCGCGGGACTCAATATTTCCAATGCGATCTGTAACCTGCTCAACGTTGTATTTGTTGCAATGGGAAATGCGGTTGGTATCATTATCGGACAGCAGCTTGGTGCATCGCGGTTCGAGGAGGCAAAGCGGGATGCCGGGAAGCTACGCTGGTTTACGGCAGGACTGTGTCTGATATTGACGGTGATACTGGCAGCCTGTTCCCATGGATTCCCGCAGTTGTATGACACGACGGAGGATGTCCGATATCTGGGACAGTGGTTTATTATTATCACAGCGGTATTTTTTCCGGTACAGGGTTTTTTAAATGTGCTTTATTTTACGCTGCGTTCCGGCGGAAAGACAGTGATCACGTTCTTATTTGACAGTGTGTTCACCTGGGTGGTCTCAGTGACATTGGCGTTTGTGTTGTGCCGCTTTACTGCATTGCCGGTGCTTGCAGTTTATGCGCTGGTGCAGTCGGCAGACCTGATCAAAGTTGTGGTGGGCTATGTCCTCGTCAAAAAAGGTATATGGATCACCAATCTTGTGGTATGAAGCTTTTTCGAGCCTTTTGCCGGAGCGCATAAAAGATTTTCAGACTTTAAATACATTGGAGGAATAGCGATGAGTAATTTGAAAAAGGATGAGAAGGATCAGGGACTTTGCGGCAATGAGCGGATCGAGGCAGCGATTGCAGGGCTGCAACAGGAGACATCACAGGAGCATCTGGCACATACGCTGACGGTGATCCGCCAGAGAATGCGAGAGGGCGGTCAGCTTATTATTGCGGTAGAGCCGCCGAACGGTGACGGAGGACTTCGGATTCAGGCAGTCCGGACCGAGGATGGAAGAAACTGGTGGACGGTATTTACCGGCTTTGATGAGGAGCTAAAGGGAAGCGACAGCGTGAAGTCTACGTTTCTGACGGATATGCGCCAGGTGTTTTCGCAGGCGGTCCGGACGGAGGAGATCGAGGGGATTATATTAAATCCGTGGAACAGAACGCTGATGTTAGATAAGACACTGCTTCGGGTGATATTGGGGGAGATGTAGCAATTACCGCCAGCGAAGCTGTCGGCCGCTGCATACGCAGCTTGTTAATTGCTTATTCTATTTAGAACAGCCTGCGGGGAAGGGGAGGAATCAATAAAGTTACTATTCACGGCAATTCCAAATAGAATGCGCAATTACCGCCAGCGAAGCTGTCGGCCGCTGCATACGCAGCTTGTTAATTGCTTATTCTATTTAGAACAGCCTACACGGCGAAAGCCGGCAAACCGAACGGGATATTACATGCGAGCATGTAATCCCGCCCGATTTGCCGGCTTTTTGCCGTGAATAGTAACTTTATTGAGAAAATTTTTAAAAATTATTGACAAAGTTGTGTTTTTGTATTAGATTATTTGGTGGTTAGAGAATTCTAACTAGGGAGAGTGCAGACTGATGTGCAATAGATACTACTAATTTTAGGTAGTGGAGAATAAACATAGTTATATATTACAAAGTGAAGAGAGGAATTATTTATGAGTCTTGATCAGGCAGTTTTAGGAACAGAGTACATCATCAAGGATATTTCAACAAATGACGAAGAGATGAAATCGTTTTTGTTTTCTCTGGGATGTTACAGCGGTGAGCCGATTACGGTTGTGTCTCGCAAGAAGAATAACTGTGTTGTGTCCATCAAGGATGGACGTTACAACATTGATATTGATTTAGCGAAAGCTATTTTGATATAAATTATACAATATAAAGCTATATTTCATAGTTTGATTAAGGAGGTTTCTTTATGAGAATTGCGTTAACCGGTAATCCCAATAGTGGTAAGACTACTATGTACAACGCATTAACGGGAAGAAATGAAAAAATCGGTAACTGGGCTGGTGTTACCGTAGATAAGAAAGAATATCCGGTCAAGAAAGATCACTATGATGGTTCTTTGGAGCTGATCGCAGTCGATCTTCCAGGAGCATATTCTATGTCACCATTTACCTCTGAGGAGAGTATTACAAGTGGCTATGTTAAAAATGAGCATCCGGATGCGATCATCAACATCGTTGATGCAACAAATCTGAGCCGAAGCTTATTCTTTACAACACAGCTTCTGGAGTTGGGAGTTCCGGTGGTTGTGGCATTGAATAAAAGCGATATCAACGAGAAGAAGGGTAACAAGATTGATGAGAAGATATTGTCTGAGAAGCTTGGATGTCCTGTTATCAAGACAACATCTACAACAGACACTGGTCTGAGAGAGGTTGTTAAGAAGGCTGCTGAGCTGCAGGGTGCAGGACAGAAGCCGCCGTATGTTCAGGGTGATATCAATCTCCATGATAAGAAAGAGGTTGAGGCTGCTGACCGTAAGCGTTTCGAGTTCGTCAATGCAATCGTTAAGCAGGTTGAGACACGTAAGGTTCTGACAAAGGAAAAGAATGTAGGCGATAAGATCGATGCTGTTTTGACAAATCCGGTATCAGGTATTATCATATTTGCAGCAATCATGTTCCTTGTATTCTACATTTCACAGTCAACACTTGGTACATGGCTTGCAGATATTCTTGTAGGCTGGATCGAGACATTCCAGAACTGGGTAGGCGGACTTCTTGAGAATGCAAATCCGTTCCTGTATGCACTGCTTGTTGATGGTATTATCGGTGGTGTTGGTGCCGTAGTAGGTTTCCTGCCACTCGTAATGGTTATGTACTTCCTGATCGCTCTTCTTGAGGATTGTGGCTACATGGCTCGTGCCACAGTCGTTCTTGACCCGATCTTTAAGAGAGTAGGTCTTTCCGGTAAGTCCGTTATCCCAATGATTATCGGAACCGGTTGCGGTATCCCTGCTATCATGGCATGCCGTACCATTCGTAATGAGAGAGAGCGTAGAACTACAGCAATGTTAGCAACTTTCATGCCATGTGGTGCTAAGCTTCCTGTAATCGCACTGTTTACCGGTGCATTCTTCCCACATTCAAAATGGGTAGGACCTTTAATGTATTTCGTAGGTATTATTTTGATCCTCTTAGGAGCTCTTCTGGTAAAGGCTGTTACCGGTATGAAGTACAGAAAGTCATTCTTCATCATTGAGCTTCCTGAGTATAAAGTACCAAGTCTTAAGATCGGCTGCTTATCTATGTTAAACCGTGGTAAAGCATACATCAAGAAGGCTGGTACCGTAATTCTTGTATGTAACACAGTTGTTCAGATCATGCAGTCCTTTAACTGGAAGCTGCAGGTTGTTGCAGAGGGCGCAGAGAGCACTTCGATCCTTGCAAGTATTGCAGGTCCGTTCGCAACACTGCTGATCCCTGTTGTTGGTATCGCAGCTTGGCAGCTTGCAGCAGCATCGATTACCGGTTTCATCGCAAAGGAGAACGTAGTAGGTACGCTTGCAACTGTTTATGCACTGACAAACTTTATTGATACCGATGAGCTTGCACTGACAGGCAGTGGTAATATTGTAGCAACCACTATGGGTATTACAAAGGTAGCAGCCCTTGCTTACCTGATGTTCAACCTTTATACACCACCTTGTTTTGCAGCACTTGGTGCCATGAACTCTGAGATGCAGAGTGGTAAGTGGCTGTTTGCAGGTATCTGTCTCCAGTTAGCAACCGGATTTACCGTTGGTTTCCTTGTATACCAGATCGGTACACTGATCACAACAGGCGCTCTTGGAGCAGGCTTTGTTGGCGGTCTGATCGCAGTACTTATTTTCGCAGCAATTATCGTATATCTGATCCAGAAAGCGAATAGAGTAATTGATACTGAGTATCAGCTGGATTAATGATTAGAAAGGGATGATGAGTTATGACAGGTATGCTTGCCAATGTTATTGTAATCGCACTTCTGGTGTTGATCGTGGGTTCCGCGGTTTTGTACATTCGAAAAGAGAAAAAGAGGGGTGTTCATTGTATTGGATGTCCATCTGCAGGATCCTGTTCCCGCTCATGTATGTCCAATCAGAAAAAGCATGCAAAAAAATGATCATGCAGTTAAAGCGTGAACTCGCAGCAATCATAACAGGATTAAAGGGGATGATAATTTGAATGGTCAGACACTTTTAATCGTCGTAATACTGATCATCATACTGATACCGGCAATTGTAAGCACCTTAAAGCATATGAAGGGGGAAGGCGACTGCTGCGGAGGACCCAAGGAGAAACCGGTCAAAAAGAAGATTGATGGACCGAAGCTTCGTGAACTGGTCGTTCATATTGATGGAATGCATTGTCAGAACTGTAAGAACAGGATTGAGAAGCATTTGGACGAACTGGACGGTGTCGTGGCAAAGGTCAATCTGAATAAGAAGCAGGCTGTCGTGTCCATTTATAGGGAGATCGATGATTCCGTAATACGGAATGTGATCGAGGGACTGGATTTCACCGTAGTCAGTATGGAACAAAAGTAAAATATTGCATTTACCCGGACAGGGTGAATATGCTACAATGAAGAGGGAAAGCGAAATGCCTTCCCTCTTTTCGATTGATTAAAGGAAGGATATGACCAGACATGAACAAGATCATTATAGCGATGGACTCGTTTAAGGGCAGTATGCGCTCTCAGGAAGCCGGAGAGGCGGTTAAGCGGGCGGCAGAGCAGATTTATCCGGACAGTGAGATAAAGGTATATCCCATGGCAGATGGTGGTGAGGGAACGGTAGAGGCACTGACCTTTGCAAAGCAGCAGATAGAGAGTGTGACATGTACTGTGACCGGTCCTGCTGGGACTTTGACACAGGCGGAGTATATTGTATACGGAAAGGGAGAGCAACGGACAGCCGTGCTTGAAATGGCACAGGCGGCAGGACTGATGCTGGTGTCTGACGATCAGAGAAATCCCATGAAAACGACAACCTACGGCGTGGGGGAGATGATCCGGAATGCTGTGGAGAGAGGCTGTCGACGTTTTATTATCGGAATTGGAGGAAGTGCGACCAATGATGCAGGAATCGGTATGCTGCAGGCATTGGGGGTACGTTTTCAAAATGACAGAGGAGAAGAGGTCTGTCGCGGCGGGGAAGGGCTGCTGCAGGCGGCTCGGATTGACCGGAGCGGACTGCTTTCGGTGCTGAAGGAGTGTGAGTTTCAGATTGTCTGTGATGTGACAAATCCGTTGACCGGAGAAAACGGCTGCAGTATGATATTTGCACCGCAGAAGGGGGCAGACCCCGAAATGGTACAGATTTTGGAAAAGGGAATGGAGCATTTTGCGGATATCGCAGAGGATACATGTGAAAGCACAGATAAGACCGGGCGGATGACGCCCGGAGCCGGTGCGGCAGGAGGACTTGGTTATGCATTTCTGATGTTTCTTAACGGACATCTGGCAAAGGGCATTGACATTGTGCTTCGCGAGAGCGGCATTGAGGCGGAGATTGCTTCGGCGGATCTTGTGATCACCGGAGAGGGGCGAATGGATGAACAGACGCTGATGGGAAAGACTCCGGCGGGAGTCGCCGCTCTGGCAAAGAAGTATCACAAAAAGGTGATCGCCTTTGCCGGCTGTTTTGGAGAAGGGATTGAGCGTTGTCTGGAAAGTGATCTGTTTGATGCATGCTTTGCAGTGCGGAAGGAGAAGGTCAAACCGGAGGAGCTTGCCACTGTCAGAGCAGCAAAGGCACTGGAAGAGTGTGTGATGTGCGCCCTGGAAATAAGCCGGGGGGAAAGCTGGCGAAGACAGTCTTGAAAATGGGTTGAACGGCTGCATGACAGAGAGCAACGAAGGTTGTCATAACAAACAAGAGAGGAGAAGGAATGGAAAAGACGAAAAAAGCACGGGATCGTGACTGCTATATCAAACCGATCAAGGCGTGGAAGCTGATGAAGGTGGCAGATGAGGAAAATATGACCACTTATATTTACGGCGTGACAGGCTCCGGCAAAACGAGTCTGGTGAAGCATTATATGATCCGGCAGAAGGAGACATATGATCTGTTTGATGCGGAAACGCTGCGCGCAGAGGAGTTAAAGCTTCCGAGCGCAAAGACAAGGCGCATTGTAGTAATCGATAATCTGCACCGTCTGGAATGGGAGAATGATGAAAAGCTGCGGGAGGCAGTTCTTGCGCTGATTCGCAGAGAAGATATCTGGCTGATCTTAAGCGGACGATGTCCGGTGCTTCCGTGGATGAGTGATGCCAGGTTTAGGGAAGGCTTTTATGTGATCGATGAGGAGCTTTTGTTCTTTTCACCGGAGGATGTAAAACGATTTACAAAGGCGGCGGATATTATTCTGACGGAGGAGATGGAGCGAAGGCTTGTCGGGTTATTCCGTGGGTATCCGCTTGCGTGGTATATGTTGCATCAGAGAATCCGGGAAAATGATAAATGGAGAGACTGTATACTGGGTGTCGAGCATTATGAGAAGATATTTAAGTGGTCACAGGATCATGTGTGGGACTATCTGGAATTTCATGTGTATGACCAGTGGGAACCGCAGATGCAGGAGTTTTTGATGGAGGTGTCCATTGTGGATTCCTTTACGGTGCGCATGGCAGAGATGATCACAGGAGAGCGGAATATCGAACGGCTCATTGAACGTGCCCGATGGATGGGCAATTTTCTGCGGGAGAAGATCTGTCCGGACGGCTCGGTCAGGTATGAGCTTTATGATCCGATGGGAGTATCCATGCGCCGGCGGATAAGACGAAAGTACAGCAAGGAAAAGCTTGCGGCACTATATGAAAATGCGGGTCTTTGCTATCAGCTTGACGGTGAGAGCACTAAGGCGCTGGAAATGTATCAGGAGGCAGGTGCAACGGAGCGTATGGTGTCTGTTCTGGTGGACAATGTCAGAAGGGCGCCGACCAGTGCCGATTATTATGCCCTCAAGCAATATTATTTTGCGTTGTCGGAGGATATCATATGTCAGAATCCGGAGCTGATGACAGGTATGAGTATGCTGCAGTCTTTACTGCTCAATCCGGAGGAGAGCGAGAGATGGTATCAGCAGCTTGTGCAGTATGCAAAGGAGCATCGTGGAAGCGAGAGAAAGCTTGCCAAAAGTCGGCTTTTGTTTCTGGATATTTCATTGTTGCAGAGGGGCAGCGAGGACATGATCAATATTTTCAAACAGTCCTATCGATTGCTTTTTGAACGGAAGCTGACATTATATGAATTTTCCGTGACCGGCAACCAGCCATCCCAGATGAACGGGGGAAAGGATTTCTGCGAGTGGAGCAAGCGTGACCGGGAGCTGGCACGTTCGATCGGTAAGGTTGTCGAGTTTATCCTTGGCAGATACGGCAAGGGAATGGTGGATCTGGCTCTGGCGGAGAGCTTTTTAGAAAAGGGAGAAGACAATTATGAGGTATCCTCTCTTGCCAACCGTGGAAGAATGCAGGCGGAGGCAGGAGGTAAACTGGAGCAGTGTTTTGTGGCGGATGGGATTCTGGCATGGCTGCATATCCAAAACGGCAGATATAACGAGGCTCTGGAGCTGATGCAGCGTTTTTGGGAGCGTGCGCAGAAGGAAAATGCACAGCAGCTTCTGCCGAATATCCGGACCTTTCAGATACGATGTGCGCTTTATGCCGGTGAACGGGCGATGATCGCAAAGTGGATGGAAACTGCACCGGATGAGGAGATCGAGTTTCGTACCTATGACCGTTTTCAGTTTCTGACGAAGGTGCGTGTGTATCTGCAGATGGGGAGATATGAGCAGGCGTATAATCTGCTCGTAAAGCTTCAATATTATGCGTCCATGATGAAACGGACTTACATACTGATGGAATGTGATCTGCTGATGGCGGTTACGCTTTACCGGATGGGGCAGGACGAATGGAAAACATTTCTGGATAAGGTGCTGACAAAGGCATGCGAGTATCATTTTGTGCGGCTTTTGTCCAGAGAGGGTGTTGCGCTGCAGCCGCTTCTGACGCGGATAAAATGGCCTGCAGATGCTTCGGAGGATGAACCGGCATCAAGACAGACATTTTTGAAGGAGGTCTGCAGTGAGACAGATCAGATGGCGCGTTATTATCCGGGCTATTTAAAGGCTGGACAGAAGGACGTGCGGTTGAGTGATACGGCGGTGAGTATCCTGAAGCTGCAGGCAGAGGGGATGTCCCGTGCCGACATTGCGAAGCGGCTTCATATGACTGAGGCAAACGTCAAATATCACATGGCACAGAACTATAAAAAGCTGGGTGTGAAGAATAAGGCGGGTGCTGTGATGGAGGGCAAAAAGAGAGGGCTTATCTGAGGCAGGGGATTCGTTGAATATTTGACATAATTATGTTAGAATATGCGCAAAGGCAAAAGTGAACATAGGAATTTATTCACTTTTACAAAGAAAACAGTCAAAGGAGTTAAAAAATTGAAAAAGAAAAGTAATTTCAGTGGCCAGATCGGATTTGTTCTGGCGGCGGCAGGAAGTGCAGTTGGAGTGGGAAATTTATGGCGTTTTCCGTATCTTGTGGCGAGAGACGGCGGCGGATTGTTTCTGATCATTTATCTGGTTCTGGTGCTGACCTTTGGATTTACTCTGCTTACAACTGACATTGCGATCGGGCGTAAGACGGGACAGAGTGCGATCAAGGCGTATGAGACGATGCGTCCGGGCTGGAACAAGCTTGGATTTCTGACATTTCTTGTGCCGGTGCTTATCATGACCTATTATGCTGTGATCGGTGGATGGATCTTAAAGTATTTTATTGTATTTTTGACCGGTGCTTCCGGGGATGCAGCGAAGGATACATACTTTACGGGATTTATTACCAATACTTCTTCCGTGTGGTTCGGACTGATATTTATGTTTGTGACTGCACTGATCGTGTACAATGGTGTTGAGGGCGGTATTGAACGCTGTAGCAAGTTCATTATGCCGGTGCTGTTGATCATGGTAGTCGGTATTGCCGTATTTTCACTGACCCTGAAGTCAAAGGGTGCCGATGGCGTTGTGCGTACAGGACTTGACGGTCTCAAGGTTTATTTGATCCCGGATGTTTCGGGGTTGACGGTTTCGAAGTTTTTACAGATCACACTCGATGCCATGAGCCAGCTGTTCTTCTCGTTGAGTGTATCGATGGGAATTATGATCACATATGGCTCTTACGTGAAGAAGGAGGTTGATCTGAACAAATCCGTTGCCCAGATCGAGGTTGTGGATACCGCAGTAGCATTTCTTGCCGGTATTATGATCATTCCGGCAATCTATGTATTCTCCGGTATGGAGGGCATGTCAGCCGGACCGAGTCTGATGTTTGTGGCACTGCCAAAGACCTTTTATGCCATGGGAAAAGCCGGACGTGTGATCGGACTTGTCTTTTTCCTGCTTGCAGTATTTGCGGCACTGACCTCCTGTATCTCTGTACTGGAGTCCATCACGGCAAACTGCATGGAGATCTTCCATACAGAGAGAAAGAAAACAACACTGGCTCTTGCCGTGATCTATCTGGCAGCAACCGCTGTGATCGCGCTTGGCTACAGTATCTTTTATCTGGAAATTCCGCTTCCGAACGGTACGACAGGACAGCTTCTTGACATCATGGATTATATCAGTAACAGCTTCCTGATGCCGTTTATTTCAATCTTTTCGACGATCTTAGTTGGCTGGCTGATAAAGCCGAAATGGGTCATCGAGGAGATGGAGCATCCGAATGGCAGGTTCGCCAGAAAGCATTTGTATATTGTTATGATCAAGTTTGTGACACCGGTGATCATGATAATCCTGTTCTTACAGTCTACGGGACTGCTTGAAAAGCTCCTGACAGCTTTTCACTAAAATGGAGGAAAAGATACCCTTGACAAGTAATTCTATTGTGGTATACTTCTAACATAAATTAAACAGATTTCAGAAAGTACGCAAAGACGTGTATATCTCTTTGCGTACTTTTTTTGTTTGAGGAGGTGTATGCCTATGAAGAGTTTTGAAACAAATGACTGGCTTGTACTAAACAGTATCATTTATAAGATATATACGACAAATGATTTTGACGGGATGCGCAAGCAGTTTCTGGAACAGATCAAGACGGTGATCGATTTTGACAGTGCGGACTTTTATCTGGCTTCGGCGAGACAGAAGGAGCAGCTGGAAAAGCCGGTTTTCTTTAACTGCGATGAGGATCTGTCGGATATTTATGAAAGTATTGATTACAGCCGGGGGATTATGTTCAGTGGGCGCAGCATGGTCTATCGCGAGACCGACATTATTTCCGATGAGAAACGGGTCAATACAGAGTATTACAGACGCGTTTACCGGCCGAACAACTGGCATTATGCGCTGCAGATGATCTTTGGCAGAAACAAATCCTTTCTCGGCGTCGTGACGCTGTACCGTACGATCGGCAAGGAGGATTTCACTTATGAGGATGTTTTTCTGATGGATATGCTCAAGGATCATATGGCATATCGTCTGTATCAGGAAAGGACGCATCAGATGACGGAACGAGAGAAGCTGACGATGACAGAGGCCGTGCAAAAATACAATCTGACCAAAAGGGAGCAGACGATTCTTGGACTTTTGCTGCAGGGAATGGAAAATCCGGAGATCTGTGATCAGCTGTCGATCACCGTCAATACCCTGAAGAAGCACATACTGAATATATACCGCAAATTAGGTATTCGGAATCGTGTACAGATGTTTAAACTTGTAAAGGAAAAGGAGTAGACAATAACCCGAAAGTAGTATAAAAATGGTACAGATGCAGTATTGAAGAATTTATTTTATTGTAGTATATTATTCGCAAGCAAAGGGGCTATTCGAATTTCGAATGGCCTCTTTTTGATAGTTATGAAGCAAATAAACAGATCAAAGGAGGGCTTTACCATGAAAGAAATCGTATTGATTATCAGACCTGAGAAGCTGGAGGTATTAAAGAGTATTTTAGATCAGATGAAATGTGGTGGTATGACAATCTCAACCGTTATGGGTTGTGGTGCACAGAAGGGTGCTGTTGAGGGCGTCAATGAGATCAAGGGCTTTAAGACGAATATCAACCTGCTTCCAAAGGTGAGAGTGGAAGTTGTTGTTGATGACTCGAAGGTGGAAAACATCGTAGCGGAGGTCAGAGACAAGGTGGCAACCGGTCATGTCGGTGATGGAAAGATCTTTGTCAGAAATATTGAGGAAGCGATCCGTATCCGTACCGGAGAGCGTGGAGACAAGGTTTTATAGATCCGGTGATGACAGAAGCCGGAGATGGTTTGATGGCAAAGGAGCATGATAAAGAGGTGATGTGATTTGATGAACACAATCGTAGATATTAAAGGCGTAAACAAAATATATGGAACAAATCATGTTGTAAAGGATTTGAATCTGCTGGTAGAGGAAGGAGAGTTTCTGACACTGCTTGGATCCTCCGGATGTGGTAAGACGACAACGCTTCGGATGATTGCAGGCTTTGAGGAACCGACAACCGGTTCGATCACCGTTGAGGGAGAGCCGATCGAGGATAAGGAGCCATATGAAAGAAATGTCAACACAGTATTTCAGAGCTACGCATTATTTCCTCATATGACGATTTATGACAATGTCGCATATGGTCTTAAGATGAAGAAGATTCCGAAGAAGGAGATTAAGGAAAGAGTGCTTAAAATGTTAGAGATGGTACAGCTTTCCGGTTTTGAAAAAAGATATCCAAGTCAGCTTTCCGGTGGTCAGAAGCAGCGAGTGGCAATCGCACGGGCACTGATCAACCGACCAAAGGTGCTGTTGCTGGATGAGCCTCTCGGAGCATTGGATCTAAAGCTGCGTAAGCAGATGCAGCTGGAATTAAAACGTCTGCAGAAGAAGCTGAATATCACTTTTATCTATGTAACACATGATCAGGAGGAGGCGCTCACGATGAGTGACCGGATCGCGATCATGCATGATGGTGTGATGGATCAGATCGGATCACCGACGGAGATTTATGAACGTCCGGCAACGAAGTTTGTGGCAACCTTTATTGGTGAGACAAATGTATTTGACGGAACGATCCGCTCCATTGAGGGTGGAAAGGCAGTCATCGGCATTGAAAACGGTGAGGTGACAACCTCCGGTTCTGTCGAAGAGGGCGATGGCAAGAACACCGGCTTTGCCGTAAATGAATTTGTAACCGTATCGGTTCGCCCCGAGAAAATGCATTTTTCTCCGAAACCGGTGGAGGGCTTTACGGTTCCAGCGGTTGTCAGAGATTACATCTATGTAGGCTCCGTGCTTAAATGCATTGCCGTTTTGCCAAACGGAAATGAGATCAAGATGGAGAAGCTTGCCGGAGAGGAGCTTCCGCCGATCGGTGAGAAAGTATTTATCTGCTGGGAGCCGGAGGATGCGGTGCTGATCCACAGTCTGGATAACCGGTTCTATCAGAGCATGGAGAATATTAAACTGGCATGATGCGCGACACTGCCTGAAGGAAAGGATGATTTCTATGACGAAAAAGAGATTTCGGGAAAAGACACTTCCTGCGGCGGTCATGGTTGGCCCCGTGACGTTGTGGCTGATACTGCTGGTGGCGGTTCCTCTGATCTATATTCTGGTCATGAGCTTTTGCAGCATTGATCAGTATTATAATGTAACCTTTCATTTTACCGTGGATAATTACAGACATCTTATAGATGCTTCCTATATAAAGATTTATGTGCAGTCCTTAGTGATCGCACTGCTGACAACATTGATATGTATTGTGGTGGCGTATCCGTTTACATATATTATCGCACGGACCAAAAGCCGCTTTAAAAGTCTTTTGTATATGCTTGTGATCATTCCGTTTTGGACCAATTCGTTGATCCGCATTTATGGATGGAAATCATTCCTTGGAACGACAGGCTGGCTCAACAGTATTCTGATGAAACTTCATATCATATCACAGCCGCTTGATCTTCTGTTTAAGCAGGGAACCACGGTTTTCGGTATGGTGTACTGCCTGTTCCCGTTTATGGTACTGCCGTTATATACGGCGATTGGAAAGCTTGACAGTACGCTTCTGGAAGCTTCCTCCGATCTTGGCGCCAAGGGCTATAAAACCTTTTTGAAGGTTATTCTTCCTCTGACGGCGAGCGGAATCTTCTCCGGCTGCATCATGGTTTTTATACCGTGTCTCGGATATTTCTTCGTATCTAATATTCTGGGCGGCGGCAATTCGGATGTGATCGGTAACCTGATCGAGAGACAGTTTAAGAGTGGTAACAACTGGCCGCTTGGTGCAGCGTTATCCATTATCCTGATCGTGATCACGCTTGTGCTTGTCAAGCTTTATCAGAAGACCGGCGGTGACATGGACAGTCTGGGGGTGTAATTTATGGGAAGAAAAGCGAGACTGAAAACCAAAAGTATCTTTGGCAAGCTTCTCTGCAGTATCGTTTATCTGGTGCTGTTTATGCCGATCGCCGTTGTCGTGGTCAATTCCTTCAATGCGACGACGAGTAAGCCGTATCTGACCTGGAAGGGCTTTACGATCGACTGGTATTTTAAATTGTTTGAAAATGAATCACTGCTGGCTTCCTTTGGAAACACAATGATCATTGCTCTGATCACCACACTGTTGGCGACCGCGATCGGTACGCTGGGGGCGATCGGAATGTACAAATACAAATTCAAGGGCAAGAGCATGATCGACGGACTTCTTTATATTCCGGTCGTTATTCCGGAGATCGTCATGGGCATTTCCCTTTTGACGGTATTTGCAAAGGTATCCATTCCGCGTGGAATGCTGACACTGATCATTGCACATGTGACCTTCTGTGTGCCGTATGTGATCTTTAATGTCCGGGCAAGGCTTTCCGGATATGATATCTCCATTGAGGAGGCGAGTATGGATCTTGGTGCTGACCGGATCCGGACATTTTTTGCGGTGACGCTTCCGGTATTAAAGCCCGGCATTACAGCAGGGGCTCTTCTGGCATTTACGTTATCCATTGATGACGTTATCATAAGCTACTTCGTAAACGGTAACACCATGACATATCCATTGCAGGTCATGGCAAGTATCAAGAGCGGAGTGGCACCGGATGTAAATGCACTTTCAACCCTGATCCTGGTTGGCACGATACTTTTCGTGGTATTGACACAGGGGAATCTGTTCAAGAAAAAAATGCAGTAATTTTTGTAAGAAACTCGTCAATGATTCAATTATATCTGTACGAAAAATGGGACAGATAAATTGCCGGTACATCGGTTCCGGATCTCTGAATCCGGACAGAAAGGGAGGATTATTATGAGATATGGGAAAAGAGTAATGAGCGTTATGTTATCTTTGGCACTGCTTGGAACATCGGTCAGTCTGACAGGATGCGGAAGCAGCAGTAAAAAGGCGGAGAACGGAGAATTAAATCTGTTTATCTGGACCGAATATGTTCCGGATTCCGTGATCAGTGATTTTGAAAAGGAATATGGTATTAAGGTAAATGTGTCCACCTTCTCCTCTAATGAGGATATGCTGGCAAAGGTAAAGTCAGAGGATGAGGGAACCTATGATATTGTGCAGCCGAGTGATTACATGGTAGAGTCCATGATCAAGCAGGAAATGCTTGAGAAGCTGGATCAGAAGGCTCTGACAAATCTGTCCAATATCGGTGACCAGTATCTGGATCCAAGCTATGATCCGGGCAATGTATATTCTATACCGTATCAGGGTGGCGTGGCTGCGATCGGTGTCAACGCGGATAAGGTGAAGACAGATATCAAGGGCTACAAGAATCTGTTTGATTCGTCTTTGAAGGGACAGATCGTAGCACTGGATGATTACAGAGCCGTAATCGGTATGACAGAGCGAAGCATGGGACTGAGCATGAATGAAACAGATACATCAAAGCTATCCAAGGTGGCAGATAAGCTTCAGACGATCAAGGATAACATTGCCGTTTATGACAGCGACAGTCCGAAGTCTTCCCTGATCAGTGGTGACTGTAATGTAAGTTACTGCTGGGCAGCAGAGATCGCACTTGCCATGGATGAAAATCCGGCGATCAAGATCGTATTTCCGGAGGAGGGCGCTTATAAGTTCATTGATAACTGGGCAATCTGCAAGGGTGCAAAGAACTATGATAATGCAATGAAGTTTATCAATTATATGTGTGATGACAAGGTTGCCGGAAAGGTTATCGAGGAATTCCCTTACTTAAATGTCAACCAGAAGGCAGTCGAGGCAAACGAGGATTACAGCAAGAATGAGGCAAAGAACATTCCAGCTGATGTGTTTGAGAAAGGTGAGTTTGTATCAAATCTCGATACCGACACATTAAAGGTTTATAACGATATGTGGAACAAACTGAAAAACTAGTTACTATTTGCGGGTGATTTTGTAGGAAAAAGATATGCAAACTTGTTTGCAGATATCTTTTTCCTGCGAAATCAAGCCGGAAAGGCTGTGGCTACACACACCCTCAGACAGAGGATGCAGGTTTTGCAGACTCTAGCCGCAGGTTTTGCGGCGGTCTGTGGGCTGTTGTGTAGTTACACCGCAAATAGTAATAAACATATTGAACATTAACTTATAAACGGAGGTACACATTATGGAAGCAAAAAAAATGTATATTGATGGGGAATGGGTTATCGGCAGTATGGCAAAAACTTTTGATGTCATTAACCCGGCAACAGGTGAAGTCATCGACAAGGTCTACGAGAGCAGTGTGGAGGATACAAGACTTGCGATTGCAGCCGCAAAACGTTCCTTTTATGAGACGAGAGAGTGGAGAGATATGAATTCCCAGACAAGAGGCGATATTATTTTAAAAATCGCAGATCTGATCGAGAAATACGCCGATGAGCTGGCGATGATGGATACATTAGACAACGGTAAACCGCTCCGCGAGGCAGAGGGGGATATCAGCGATGGTATTCATTGCTTCCGCTATTATGCAGGACTGTGCAAGACACCTCATGGCGGTGTTTATGAGGTAAATGACGGCTTTGGTAAAATGCATTCCTATGAGACGAGAGAGCCGGTCGGTGTCTGTGCGCAGATCACTCCGTGGAACTATCCGTTCCTGATGTCGGTATGGAAGCTCGCACCGGCACTTGCAGCCGGCAACAGTATTGTTTTTAAGCCAAGTCCAAAGGCTCCGCTTTCCACGATCCGTCTGTTCGAGATTTTTGAAGAGGCAGGTCTTCCAAATGGCTGTGTCAATCTGGTACAGGGTGATGCAGAGGTTGGCTCCGAGATGGGAGAGAATAAGGACGTCGATATGATCACTTTCACCGGAAGCACAAGAGTCGGTCAGAGCCTGATGCGTGCGGCAGCGACAAATGTCAAGAAGATCGGTCTGGAGTTAGGCGGCAAATCACCGAATGTGATCTTTGCGGATGCGGATCTGGACGGTGCCGTGGAATGGGCAATGATTGGTATTTTCTTTAATCAGGGTGAGGTCTGCTCCGCAGGCTCCCGCATTATCATTGAGGAGAGCATTCACGATGAATTTGTAAAGCGTCTCAAGAAGAAAGCCGAGGCGATGACAATCGATAATCCGGTCAACAATCCGGATATTGGACCGGTCATCACTGAGAAGGATATGGAAAAGATTCTCTTCTATATCAAGAGCGGCGTGGAAGAGGGGGCCACTCTCGTAACCGGCGGTGAGCGTTATATGGAGGGAGAATGCGCCAAGGGCTATTTCATCCGTCCAACCATTTTTGATAACTGTACGCCGGACATGAAGATCGTCCGTGAGGAGATCTTCGGGCCGGTTGTAACGATCCAGACCTTTAAGACCGAAAAGGAAGCCGTTGACATGGCAAACGATACGATCTACGGACTGGCGGGCGCTGTATTTACCTCTGATATCACCAGGGCACATCGTGTGATCAGTGAGATCCGTGCCGGAATCACATGGATCAACTGTTATAATCCAACCTTCAATGAGGCTCCATGGGGAGGCTATAAGATGAGCGGTATCGGCAGAGAACTTGGCGTTCATGGCATGGAGGAGTATCAGGAGGTGAAGCAGATCAACATTAATCTGACACCGGGGATTGTCGGATGGTATGAGCACTAATCGTCAAATATACCATAAAAAGATGGCTCAAAGCGTGAAAGTTCTACGTTTTGAGCCGCCTTTTTGCCTTGTAATTAAGGATAAAATGTGGTAAACTAGCGGACGGTAAAAGAACAAATGATTTAGGGAGGTAACAAATGTCAGAAAATACTTGTCTTGAGAAACAGCCGTTATCTCAGGAGATGCTTGACAAGATTGACGCATACTGGCGTGCAGCCAACTATCTGTCAGCCGGTCAGCTTTATCTTCTGGATAATCCGCTGATGAAAGAGCCATTAACCATGGATCATATTAAAAAGAAAATCGTAGGTCACTGGGGAACCGTACCTGGTCAGAACTTTGTATACGTACATTGTAACCGTGTGATTAAGCGTTACGATCTGGATATGATTCTTTTGTCCGGTCCGGGACATGGCGGAAACTTTATGATCGCCAATACCTATCTGGAGGGATCTTACAGTGAGATCTATCCTAACATCAGCCAGGACGAAGAGGGTATGAAGAAGATGTTCAAGCAGTTCTCATTCCCTTGTGGTGTACCAAGTCATTGTGCGCCTGAGACACCGGGTTCCATTAACGAGGGTGGTGAGCTTGGTTATTCCATCGCTCATGCATTCGGTGCTGTATTTGACAATCCGGATCTGATCGCAACAGTAATCGTTGGTGATGGTGAAGCAGAGACAGGTCCTCTGGCTACATCATGGCAGTCCAATAAGTTCCTGAACCCGATCACAGACGGAGCCGTTCTTCCGGTTCTGAACCTGAACGGATACAAGATCAGCAACCCTACTATCTTCTCACGTATCTCTCATGAGGAGATCGAGAGCTATTTCGTAGGCTGCGGCTGGGAGCCGATCTTTGTTGAGGGTGATGACCCAATGACAATGCATAAGCTCATGGCTGAGGCTATGGATAAGGCTGTTGAGAAGATCAAAGCAATCCAGGAGAATGCCCGCAAGAACAACGATCCGGAGCGTCCAAAGTGGCCAATGATCGTTCTTCGCACACCAAAGGGATGGACTGGTCCAAAGGTTGTAGACGGACAGCAGATCGAGGGATCTTTCCGTGCACATCAGGTGCCGATCACCATGGAGAAGCCGGAAGAGCATCTTGCGCTTCTCAAGCAGTGGCTTGAGAGCTATCATCCGGAGGAGCTGTTCGATGAGAAAGGCACACTGATCCCAGAGCTTGCAGAGCTCGCTCCTAAGGGAGATGCAAGAATGGGTGCAAACCCACATGCAAACGGTGGTCTTCTGATGAAAGATTTAAGACTCCCTGATTTCCGTGAGTACGGTATCGAGGTAGATCCAGGCAAGACAAAGGCTCAGGATATGATCGAGCTTGGTGGATATATCCGTGATATCTTCGTACTGAATAAAGAGAGCAAGAATTTCCGTATCTTCGGACCGGATGAGAGTATGTCCAACCGTCTGTACAAGGTATTCGAGGCAGAGAACAGAGACTGGAACGCAGATCTGCTTGATTCCGATGACTGCCTTGCAAGAAACGGACGTATCATGGACGGTATGCTCAGTGAGCATATGTGTGAGGGATGGCTGGAAGGTTATCTTCTGACAGGACGCCACGGCTTCTTTGCAAGCTACGAGGCATTTATCCGTGTTGTAGATTCCATGGCTGCTCAGCATGCAAAATGGCTGAAGGTTTGCAATCAGCTGACATGGAGACGTCCAATCGCTTCCCTGAACTTTATCCTGACTTCTAACGTATGGCAGCAGGATCATAACGGATTTACACATCAGGATCCTGGATTCCTGGATCACATCGCTAACAAGAAAGCAGACGTTGTCCGCATGTATCTGCCACCGGACACCAACTGTCTGTTATCCTGCTTCGATCACTGTGTAAAGAGCAAGAACTATGTCAATGCAATCGTAGCATCCAAGCATCCAAGCTACCAGTGGTTGAACATGGAGCAGGCTGTGAAGCATTGTACCCAGGGTGTAGGTATCTGGGAGTGGGCTAGTAACGATGAAGGACAGGAGCCGGATATCGTTATGGCATGCTGTGGCGATACACCGACACTGGAGACAATGGCAGCAGTTACTATCCTTCGAGATGAGCTTCCAGAGCTTAAGATCCGCGTTGTCAACGTAGTCGATCTGTTCAAGCTGGAGTCTAATCATAAGCATCCACATGGACTGAGCGACAGTGAGTACAATGCAATCTTCACAAAGGATAAGCCGGTAATCTTTGCATTCCATGGTTACCCAACACTGATCCATGAGCTGACCTATCGTCGTGACAACCAGAACGTATCTGTTCATGGTTATCAGGAGGAAGGTACGATCACAACTCCATTCGATATGAGAGTTCAGAACGAGATTGACCGTTTCAACCTTGTAAAGGATGCGATCATGCATCTGCCACAGCTTGACAACCGTGGATCTTATCTGATCCAGAAGATGAATGATAAGCTTGTAGAACACAAGCAGTACATCGCTGAATATGGTCAGGATCTGGAAGAGGTTCGCGACTGGGAGTGGCATACACCAGATAATAAATAATCGAATATAGAGTTCAGTAAATGATAAGAGCCGGTTTCGCATATGTGCGGAACCGGTTCTTTGATTTTGGACAATGAAAAAGGGCAAGACAATAAAAGAGGGTATCCCGGATTGGGGACACCCTCTTTGATATTACCTGTAAAACAATCGCATGTCTGCGGAATAATTACAGCTGAGGACCTGCAGTAACAAGTGCCTTACCAGCCTCATTACCCTCATACTTGGCGAAGTTCTTGATGAATCTCGCGGAAAGATCTTTAGCCTTAGCTTCCCACTCAGAAGCATCAGCGTAAGTATCACGAGGATCAAGGATTCCTGTATCAACACCGTTGAGTTCTGTAGGAACTTCGAAGTTGAAGTAAGGGATCTTCTTTGTAGGAGCGTTTACGATATCGCCGTTAAGGATTGCATCGATGATTCCACGAGTATCCTTGATTGAGATACGCTTACCGGTTCCGTTCCATCCTGTGTTAACCAGGTATGCCTTAGCACCGTTTGCTTCCATTTTCTTAACAAGCTCCTCTGCATACTTTGTAGGATGCAGCTCCAGGAATGCCTGACCGAAGCAAGCTGAGAAGGTAGGAGTTGGCTCTGTGATTCCACGCTCTGTACCGGCAAGCTTTGCTGTAAATCCGGACAGGAAGTAGTACTGTGTCTGCTCCGGAGTCAGGATAGATACCGGAGGAAGTACGCCGAATGCATCTGCAGAAAGGAAGATAACGTTCTTTGCTGCCGGTGCAGAAGAGATAGGACGTACGATATTCTTAATATGATCAATCGGATAAGAAACACGAGTATTCTCTGTTACGCTCTTATCAGCGAAGTCGATCTTTCCATCCTCTGCAACAGTTACGTTCTCAAGGAGAGCGTCGCGCTTGATCGCATTGTAGATATCAGGCTCAGACTCGATATCAAGGTCGATAACCTTAGCGTAGCATCCACCCTCGAAGTTGAATACACCGTTGTCATCCCAGCCGTGCTCATCATCACCGATCAGAAGACGCTTAGGATCGGTAGAAAGTGTAGTCTTACCTGTACCGGAAAGACCGAAGAAGATTGCTGTGTTCTTTCCGTCAAGGTCTGTGTTAGCAGAGCAGTGCATAGAAGCCATGCCCTTCAGTGGAAGGAAGTAGTTCATCATAGAGAACATACCTTTCTTCATCTCTCCGCCGTACCATGTATTAACGATAACCTGCTCTTTGCTGGTGATATTGAACATAACAGCTGTCTCAGAGTTAAGACCTAACTCCTTGTAGTTCTCAACTTTAGCCTTAGAAGCATTGTAAACAACGAAATCCGGCTCAAAGTTCTCAAGCTCCTCCGCGGTTGGCTTGATGAACATGTTTGTAACGAAATGTGCCTGCCAAGCTACCTCAACGATGAAACGGATTGCCATACGGGTATCCTTGTTTGCACCACAGAAAGCATCAACAACATACAGCTTCTTGTTAGAAAGCTCCTTGATTGCCAGCTCTTTTACAGATTTCCATGCTTCCTGAGTAGCAGGATGGTTGTCATTCTTGTACTCATCAGAAGTCCACCATACAGTGTCCTTAGAGTTCTCATCCATAACGATGAATTTGTCTTTTGGGGAACGACCGGTGTAGATACCTGTCATAACGTTCACTGCACCAAGCTCGCTGACCTGTCCTTTCTCATAACCTGTCAGTTCCGGTCTTGTCTCTTCCTCAAAGAGTACCTCATAAGAAGGGTTGTAAACAATCTCAGTAGTTCCGGTAATGCCATACTTGCTTAAATCAATTTGTGCCATGTTTCTTAACCTCTTTTCTTTAATTTTGTACGGATTAATAATCCTCTGCGAATGCAGAAATTATGAAACTGTTCCTGAAAGTGACCTAATCTAAGCCACTCTTTTTCAGAATACCATATAAAGATGCGAAAATCAATAAAATTTTGTAGAGGAGGGGAATACTTTAGAGAAGGAGGTGATGAAAATGGCAGAATATTATAAAATTACAGACAGGCTTGTTCCGGTCACATGGGAGGAGTGTCAGAAAGCACCGGAGGAAACATATTTGGCAAGGCTTACCCGGAAAGAAACCGAAAAGTCCCGATTCCTGCACTCTATCGGTTATGGTGCGGTTTTCGGGACTTCTAAGATCCATCTGTGTAAGGTGGAGGCATATATGCGTTTTTTATATGGAACGTATCTTACTCCTGACCGGCGGCGGATGGAGGACGCCTTTTGCTTTGTATTTGATGACAGGCACCTTTATCTGGTGGAGGAAGGCGAGCTTGCGGGGAATCTTTTGTGCCGTCTCAAAAAGATTTTTGAGCAGGAAAACGCTGGAACGGGCAGTGTATTGACGGCGTTTCTGGGACAACTTCTGCAGAAGGATCTTCTTCGTCTTGAAAAGATCGAGGAAGGGCTGACTCATTTGGAGGATGATGTGCTTTCCGGCAGGATTGCCGGTTTTGAACAAAAGATCATCGGCTGCAGAAAGGAGATCCTCAAGTATGCACATTATTATTTGCAGTTGCAGGACATGGCAGATATCCTGATGAAAAATGATTATGGTGCATTTTCAGAGGAAGATCTGCGTGCATTGCGTCTGCTTCGGGAAAAGACCGGAAGACTTCATCAGGAGGCGATCATGCTGCGGGAATATTCCACACAGGTGCGCGAGGTGTATCAGGCACAGATAGAGATCAGACAGAATAAGATCATGAAGACCTTAACGATCGTGACAACGATCTGTCTGCCGCTTACGCTGATCGCCGGCTGGTACGGTATGAACTTTCGCAGGATGCCTGAGCTGTCTTGGAAATACGGTTATCCGGCAGTCATCTTTCTGAGCCTTTGCATTGTTGCGCTGTCACTGTACCTGTGCCGCAAAAAGAAGCTGTTTTTCTGATAAGCGGTTTATACGGAAATCTTATTCGGTGATCAGATTTTTTTTGATGAAGCGGGCAAATTTCTTCTGACCGGTAATGTTTAAGTGAATGCCGTCCTGATAGAACCAGTCCGGATGCTTTCCGCCTTCCTTAGACCAGGCGATCACATGGACGTTTTGATTGGCTGCGGCGACTCTTCGGATAGTCTGATTGACATCCTTTTGAACCGGGAGGTCGCGCCCGTAAGCATCGATCCAGTAGATCGTACGGTCCGGTCCGAGGTAATCGATCAGCTTCTGACCGGTAGCTGAGTTAAAGTTTCCGTTGGTGCCGAGTGCGATGATCACGGTATCGCCGAGCCGTCCCTTTTTCTGAAGCTTTTTGGCGGTGTCGAGTGCCTGTACGACCTGGCGGGATACCTTTGCGTCGATGACGGCATTTTTGTAAAGCTTCTTAAAGGAAGGAGCGGCACCGAGGAAAACGGAATCGCCGATTACTGTGATGGAGGATTCATGAATATCAGGAACCCGTGGAGCGGCAGTCTGCTTTTTGGTGGCGGCAGGTGTCTTTGCGGCAGCGTAGGCAGGAGTCGCCTCTTCCTTCTCGAGCTCCCGTTCATTCTGCATGAGCTCGTTTTCTAGCTGGGATGCATCGGAGGATGGCGCACGGAAGATTCCGTAGGCACCGATGCTGATGCCGATCACTAACAGGGCGATTCCAAAAGAGCGAAAATATTTCATTGATGTTTTTGTCTGTTTTTTCATGATAGTATGTCTCCTTTTTCATTAAGATGATAGTACGTTTTGTAATAAGATGATTGTCAGTTGTGCAGTCCGGTCAGGATCAGCACGATGACCGGATAGTGCCACAGGTAAATATAGTAGCTGTATTTGCCAAGCCATGCTGTCTGCGCAGAAAGCGGCAGATCATGAAACAGGGCTTTGTGGTTCTCAAAAAAGAGGATCACAAAGGCAAAGAAAATGCTGATCAGAAACATGCCGCCGAGATAGAGAAGCGGTGTATTTCCGGATACCAGCAGGAATAATAGGAAAATAACGGCAAGCATACCGGCAAGAATGGGAATCTCGCATTGTGCCGGTTTCGACGTACGAAGCTTTGGAAAGCTGTGCCGCAGCGCACCGAGGAACATTCCGAGAAATAAGGAAAAGCCCATAGTGTCTGTGCCGTAGTAAACTCTGGACGGATCCTTGCCCGGATGATAGTGCACAAGCATTGCGGCAAACGAAAGGATTGCAAGTACCGCAAAAAGAAAGCAGGCATATTTCGCACCGGTGTGTTTGTATAGCTTCTTATATGAAAAGAACAAAAGCGGCCACAAGAGATAAAACTGCATCTCAACCCCGAGAAACCAGAGATGGGTAAACGGAGAGGCGTTTGTCAGGTGTGAAAAATAAGAGGCATCCTGCTCAATCTGCCACCAGTTATTGTAGCCGAGAAAGATGCTTAAGATCTGTTCCCGGATGCCGATCATCTGCCGGCTTTTCATCAGCGTCATCGCGCAACAGACCAGCATGACCATGATGAAAAGAGGCGGTATGATACGCCTGATCCGTTTTTTGTAATAGTCCATGACAGGAAAGGTCTCGGTGTCCAGATAAGAGGTGCTTGTCATGAACATCAGATAACCGGACAATACAAAGAACAGGGGGACTCCGAGAAAGCCACCCGGGAAAATGGAGGGGATCAGATGGTACAAAAAGATACCGATGATCGCAATCCCCTTTAATATATCTAATCCTTTCCGCTTTGTAAGATGCTTTGTATGTACTTGATTTGCTGTCGTCATTGTGAATGAACCTCCCGTTGATTTACTTTGTAAACCAAAATATACAACCTTTGGTTTAAAATGTCAACCGTTTTTTGGAAATATTTTACTAAGACTTCCCATACCAAGGACGGAAATTCGCCCATAATATTTCTTATGTCCGGAAAATAATATATCGATTTTGCCTGAGAAATCAATTGATCCGTGAACTATGACTAAAAAATTGACGCAGATCAGTAGGATTTCCGAAAA
>ERZ791734.378-NODE-378-length-64037-cov-21.053390_pt1 | contig 64037 bp, 62 predicted proteins | sample MGYA00509953_ERZ791734 | MGnify/ENA primary metagenome ERZ791734 (study PRJEB30046, sample SAMN00792038) | human gut metagenome | study: EMG produced TPA metagenomics assembly of the A metagenome-wide association study of gut microbiota in type 2...
AAGTCCCTTGCCCTAGTCTCTTTGGTTCTTTCCCTCGTTAATATTGACAAGTGTATTAATTCGAATAGCGAACCCGAGAAGTGCTATCCGACAAAAAGAACTATCGGTAGCTTGTTACCAAAGATAAATACTAAAAAGCCACGGCACCCGCCGTGGCTTTTCCCCGCCCACCAACTAAAAACCACCTCTTTTTTCCAACCCCACTATCATTTGCATCCCTTCACTATAGACTTTTTGTGAAAAACGTGCTATAATATAAACGATTATAAACAACTGCACCGTGTTTTAATGCTTTGACAACGCAAGCGGTCAGACACAAGGAGGTGTTCGGAGCAGATGACTTATGAAAAGTCCTGCGGCGGTATTGTTTACAGAAAATTTCACGGCAATACGGAAATATTGCTTATAAAGCACATCAAGTCGGGCTACTGGTCATTCCCGAAAGGACACGTTGAAAACGGCGAAACCGAAGAAGAAACCGCAAAACGTGAAATAAAAGAGGAAACCGGCATAGACGTTTATATTGACTCAGGCTTCAGAGAAACAGTTACATATTCGCCACGCAAGGACGCAAAAAAGGAAGTAGTGTATTTTGTCGCCCGTGCAAGAAATTATGATTACACCCCCCAGCTTGAAGAAATTTCTGAGATACGCTGGGTAGGTATAGGACAGGCGCATAACCTGCTCGTCTATGACAACGATAAGCTGATAGTAAATAAGGCAAAGAGCTTTATCGCACTTATGAAATGAAAAAACTGTGTTTTGAGTAAAAGAAGAAAATGCGAAAGGAAACCCACATGACATACGAACAGGCATTTGAATACGTCGGTTCTTTCACAAAATCCGGTACGCCTGTAAAGGACCTTATAAGATTTGTTATTCTTATGAGGCTTCTCGGCAATCCGCAAAACGAGCTTAAAATAGTTCACGTTGCAGGAACAAACGGAAAAGGTAGCGTATGCGAATATATAAGCAACGCTGTAAAAGCCGACAACAAGAGCGTAGGAAAATTCACATCGCCCTATATTGATTGCATTGAAGAACGTATACAGGTAAACGGAAAATACATCTCACGTCCTGCCTTTGCGCTTCTTTGCGAACAGGTGAAAAACGCCGTAGAGCAGACAGGCTTTGACGGATTTTCACAGTTTGAGATACTCTGCGCCATAGCCCTGCTTTATTTCTATAAGGAGCAGGTAGACGTTGCCGTTATAGAAACCGGCATAGGCGGACTTCTTGACTGCACTAACGTTGTAAATCCCGCTGTCAGCGTTATAACATCGGTAGATTTCGACCATACCGATGTGCTTGGCGATACGCTTACCGAAATAGCACGCCACAAGGCAGGTATAATAAAGCCGTCCGTTCCGTGCATAGTATATCCGGAACAGGCAAAAGAGGTAATGCGTGTCATTGATGATAAATGCCGTGAGTATAACTGCGAAGAAATTATCCCCGATATGTCAAGAGTGCAGACGCTCCATATGGATATTACCGATGTGTTCTTTTCGTACAAGGGTATGAATTATCACCTCATTATGTCCGGCGAACATCAGATAAAAAATGCACTGTGCGCCATAGAGGCTTGCCGTATACTGAATATAGAGTACAGCAGTGTGTTCACAGGACTTGAAAGATCCGCCCTCAGAGCCAGAATGGAGGAGGTAAGCGTGAACGGCACTACCTGCATTATAGACGGCTCGCACAACCCCTCCGCAATGAGAGCCGCCGAAAAACTGCTGAGCTGCGACAAAAGAAGGATACACGGCGTAGTCGGTATGATGGCAAATAAGGACTGGCAGACCGCCCTTAAAATAATTCTCCCCCGCTTCGAAGACGTAATATTCGTTGACGGCTTTATGCCCGGATGCGTACCCGCTTCTCAGCTTACACGCTTTGCCATAGAGCAGGGAGTACGCTGTACCGCTTGCAGCGACCTTAACAGCGCAATATCGCAGGCGACACTCAAGGCAGGAACAAAGGATATAGCGATGATAACAGGCTCGCTCTATCTTGCCTCCGCCGCCGAAAAGATAATCAGCAAGTAAATACGATCAAAGCCGCCCGATAACCGAGCGGCTTTATAAAAACAAAAAGCCTCTTGTTTATTGAAAAATGGGGTGTCGCTTATTGCTTGCTCTGTTGGTTTTGCGTCGTGCAAAACTTTTGGCAAGCAATCAAAGCATCCTTGCTTTGGGGCGAAGCCCCCGACAGGGGCTAGGGGCGGTAGCCCCAGTAATATAGCCCCTTCCCACGGGGAAGGGGTTTGGGGTTAGGGATAGAGAATTTGCTCTATATTTATAAAAATAGACTTTTTCTACAAGCTGAAGCCGACCCCGAAAGGCCGGCATAATATCAATATAGCAACTTTACCTGTAAGCCGAGTTTTGTCGTGTGCGATCATCTATCTACGCCCTGCGTCGCCGCAGACCTCAAGCCACCTTAAATCGGGACCGCCGAGCAGACGGTTCATTCCCGAAACCAATCGGTGTTGCATCGGATAGGGTTTACAGACAGGAACAGTCGCCTGCCCCGTGGTGAGCTCTTACCTCGCCTTTCCACCCTTACACTGTAAAAACAATGCGGTATATTTCTGTTGCACTCGCCCTGGAGTCGCCTCCGGCTGCCGTTAACAGCTACCCTGCTCTGTGATGCTCGGACTTTCCTCACGGTTTTCACCCCGTGACCGCACAGTAAAGTTGCGATAGTTATTGTATCATTTTGTGTTGCATTTGTCAATACAAACAATACAAAACCCCCGATTATTGCCTTATTTCAAGGAGTAAAAGCATATTATGACCGTAAAGCCGAATATAAAAAAGAACTTCAATATAACATGGTTGCTCCTGTACGGCGCAGGACTTATCACTGTCGGTATACTTGTACTTGTAAACGGAAAAATAGTGGTAGAGCCTGCCGCAAGGCTTGGCGGTATCTTTATCGTTGCAAACGGTATCCACCGCCTTATCCGTGCCTACGCAAGACATCAGCGACTGCCCGTGTTCAGCGGTGTCGGAAACATTATTATAGGACTAATATCCGTTTTCGTTCCAGCCGCCACTCTTGCGCTTCTGTCGTTTATATTCTCGCTTTACGTTTTTCTTAATGCCCTTGTAAAATTCATCGACTTCGGCACAGCCCTTAAAAATGCCGTTCCCGATGCGTTCTATGACTTTTTTTCTGGAATATTCTTCACCGTTTTCGGCATTATTATGCTTTTCGGCACCCTTATGGGAAGTCAGGGTATGCTTGTTGTCATCGGACTATATTGCATAATTTACGGTGCAGGCGAGCTGAGGCTGTTTATCCGTGAGGCCGCTCCGAATAAAGCCAAAGGCATTATCCGCCGCAGGATACGCTTTTCGCTTCCGCAGGTCATAACCACGTTCATACCGCTGAAAACCTTGCGCAGCTATACCGAGCGGCTTGATTCCCGTGAGATAGATATTGAAAAACTGCAAAACGAGGAGCGTTACGAAAAAAGCGCCGACACCCCCGATATACACGTTCTTATCCACGTCAGCGCCGACGGAGTAGGCTCTATAGGACATTGCGACCTTGTGCTGAACGGCACGGTAATATCCTACGGAAATTACGATAAAGCGTCCGAAAGGCTTTTCGGAGGCATCGGTGACGGTGTGCTTTTCAAAGCGGATTTTGACAAGTATATAAATTTCTGCGTCTATCACGATTTGCAGATGGTGTTTGACTTTGGCATAAAGCTGTCGGAAAAACAGCTTGCAAAAGTCAGAAAAGGCATAGCAAAGCTTGAACGAAACATCACACGCTGGAAACCGCCCTATCAGCTTGCAACCGAAAACAGCCCCACCGCCGATATTGCGGATTTTGACGATTATTGCAGCTCGCTGTGGAACGGCACACACGCACGGTTCTATAAGTTTAAAAGCGGCAGATTCAAGACCTATTTCGTTATGAGTACAAACTGCGTTTTCCTTGCGGACTATATACTCAGCAAGGCAGGAACCGATATAGTAAAGACCGCAGGAATAATAACCCCAGGCGATTATTACGATTATATGCAGAGCGAATATGCCCTCCCCGGCGGAATAGTCATAACCCGTGACATTTACAGTAAATATAATGTTTCGCCGACTGAAACTTAAGTGAAAATCCTTGAACTTGACACGATAGTGTGATATACTACAATAGGACAAGAATTTACATTTACGGGCAATATAAAAATATCCCCCGCATAAAGAAAGGACATACTATGAAGCTAAATATCAGGTTAACAGCGGCAATACTTGCCTGTGCGTCGATTCTGACGTCGGCCTCCGCCTGCTCATCACAGAATGCAAGCTCCGTTACAGACGGCAAAAACGAAAGCAGTTTAACGGAAAGCTCCGCTACAGAAAGCAAGGATAATACAAAAAGCGATACAACAAGCGATAATTCATCCGCATCTTCAGAAAGCACCGTTTCTTCCGATGAATCATCGTCCGAAAACAAGAAGCCTGTCGGCGTTGACGGCGTTCAGACAAACGGCCAGCTTGTCGTTGACATAGACGGTCATACATGGGGCATCTCCCTTTACGGCGGCGGCGACGGCGCAAACTATGCATCATACCTTAACGAGTTCAAGGAAAAGGTAGGCTCATCAGTAAACGTATTCAATATGGTAGTGCCTACAGCAGGCGCATACTACCTCCCCGAAGGCTACGAAAAATACAACGCAAGCCACAGGGATTCGATAAACAGCATAGCAAACAAGCTGGTGAACGTAATAAACGTTGACGGATATGCCGCACTTGAGGCGCACACAAACGAGTACATCTATACCCGTACCGATCACCACTGGGAACCCCTCGGCGCATATTATGCGGCAAAGGCCTTCTGTGAAATGGCACAGGTACCCGTAAAGGAGCTTTCGACCTACAAGACGGAAACGATAGAAGGCTTTGTCGGAACAATGTACGCATTTACCGAGTATAACGAGCGTATCAAGAACGACCCCGATACCTTCACCTACTATATCCCCTCTACAGATTACACCGCCACCTATTATACCACCGACTTCAAGGCTGACGAGCAGTTCACACAGTTCCACAGCATATTTGTAGATCAGCCCGCAAGCGGCGCATATTCGACCTTTATGGGCGGCGATCAGAAGATAGTAAAGATAGAAACCGCAAACAAGAACGGCAGAAAGCTCTGCATCTTCAAGGACAGCTACGGCAATGCCGAAGTTCCCTTCTTTATAGATTCCTTTGAGGAAATCTACGTTTGCGACATCCGCTACTTTGACCTTTACGCACCCGACTTTATTAAGGATAACGGCATTACCGACGTTCTGTTCACAATGTGTACATTCTCCGCTGTCGGTGAAAATGCAGAGGGTATAAAGAACAACCTGCTTTCAAAGTAAATCTCTGACAGGTTTTCTGAAAGGAGGAGCAATATGAAAAAGCTCCCGAAGATAACAGCACTTATATTGACATTATCGCTCGCCTGCGGATGCTCGGAGATTTTCCCCGACAGCAACGCAAGCGGCAAGGACACATCGGCATACACCCTACCACCCGACCCCGTATCATCGGAAGCTCCTTCGGACACCGAAAGCGAAGAAACCGAACAGCCCGATACCTCCGCTCCCGAAACGTTACCGCCGGATACTTCTGCCGAAGAAACCTCCGCTCCCGAAACAGACGGCACTTCTGCCGAAGAAAGCTCCGCCCCCGCAAGCAACAGCGATATAAACAGCTACAGGGCGATAGGCGACAACGGTATATTAGTCGCAGGAATGGATAATCACTACCGTGGAATTATGTTCTACGGCGGTACATACGGCTACTGCGACCAATATATGACCGATGTAAAGGCGTTCCAGTCGGCACTTCCCGAAGTAACGGTATATTCTATGGTAATACCGACCTCTGTCGATTTCTACAATCCGACCGAATACAAGGGCTATACCGAGCTTCAGAAGGATAAGATAGATTATATCGAAAGCGGACTTAAAAGCACAGGCGTTACAAACGTCAGCGTGTATGATACTCTGTCAAAGCACACCTCAGAGGAGATATACTCAAGGACGGACCACCACTGGATGCCGCTCGGCGCATATTATGCCGCACAGGTGTTCTGCAAAACGGCAGGTGTTAAAGTGCCGGATATAAAGAATTACCGCAAGGAAACCTGCGGCGGTTATGTCGGCTCGATGTATTACTATTCGTCCGATGAGCATCTTAATAACGATCCCGAAACCTATGCGGTTTACTATTCTCCGAATGAGGATAAGCTGAAAACCACATATTACGACCGTTATTACAGCAACGGCTATGACAGCAACCTTTTCCTTTGCGACAACGCAAGCTATTACTACCTGTCGTTTTTAGGCAGTGACGATCTCATCGCCCACATAAAGACCAATGCAAAGACAGGCAGAAATCTGGTCGTTATCAAGGAAAGCTACGGCAACGGGCTTATCCCGTTCTTCACCGAGAGCTTTGATAATATCTATGTGCTTGACCTGCGCTACTGCGAGGTAAACGCAATAAAATTCTGCAAGCAGGTCGATGCGACCGATCTGCTGTTTGCAAACTGCGCCTATACCGTTGCAGGCGGCAACTGCGACTACTTCTCATATATACGAAATATCTGAAAATTGTCGTTAGAATAACGTTGTATATCAGCAGTGGTATGGATAGCAAAAATAACAACAAGAATTATTCGTAGGGGAGGGGCTTGCCCCTCCCGCAAAACAAGCACTACAATTGCTTTTTACATCGAATGTCTTATTAAGCTAAATTTATTTTAAGGACACACCTATGAAAGAACTTGAATACCCCTTCGACAGCGGTTATCTGCTGAAAAAGAAACGCTCTATAAAAAGACTGCTCCTGTCAGACGGCAGTGTGCGCATAAAGAAAAAAATCGCCGTTCTCGGCGGCTCAACCACGAACGATATAATAAATATGCTCGAATTATTCCTGCTGAACTACGGCATCGAGCCGACCTTCTACGAGTCGGAGTACAACCGCTACTGGCAGGATGCGGTATTCGGGAATGAGGAGCTTGACAGCTTCTCACCCGACCTTATTTTCGTTCACACATCAAACCGCAATATTCTGAAATATCCTGCGATAACCGACAGCAAGGAGCAGACAGACGCTCTTTTTGCCGAGCAGATGAAATATTTTGAAACGATGTGGGAAAAGATAGCTGAGCGCTATCACTGCCCCGTGATCCAGAATAACTTCGAACAGCCGTATTTCAGGCTTATGGGCAACCGTGATGCGTTTGACTGCCGAGGCAGAGTGAATTTCATAAACAGGCTGAACACGGCATTTGCCGATTATGCCGCATCGCACGAGAGTTTTTATATCAATGATATAAACTATGTCAGCGCCTGCTACGGTCTTGACAAGTGGAGCGAGCCGTCCTACTGGCACCTGTACAAGTACGCAATGTGCGTTCCTGCGATACCCGACTTTGCTTTCAACTTAACGGCAATAATAAAGTCGGTATTCGGCAAGAACAAGAAAGCGCTTGTACTCGACCTTGATAATACATTATGGGGCGGAGTTGTCGGAGATGACGGTGTTGACGGTATCGAAATCGGACAGGAAACCCACATGGGACAGGTCTATGCCGAATTTCAGAAGTATCTCGGACTTGTGAAGGATACAGGCGTAATGCTGACCGTCTGCTCTAAGAATGATGAAGAAAACGCCCTTGCAGGCCTTAATCACCCCGAGGGCAGTTTAAAGCCCGATGATTTCATAATGATAAAGGCAAACTGGGATAACAAGGACAGAAATATCGAGGCAATAGCGACAGGACTCAACATCGGACAGGATGCGCTTGTATTCCTTGATGATAACCCTGCCGAGCGTGCGATAGTTTCCGCACAGTTGCCTACAGTAGCCGTTCCCGAAATGGAGCGTCCGGAGGATTATATAAGAGTGGTAGACCGCTCACGCTTCTTTGAGATAACCGCTTTTTCAAGCGATGATTTAAAGCGTAACGAAATGTACAAGGAGAATGCGGTAAGAGCCGCACAGCAGGCACAGTTCACCGACTACGGCGAGTATCTTCACAGTCTTGAGATGGTGGCTGTGATAGATGACTTCCTGCCTGTCTATCTCCCCCGCATAACACAGCTTACAAACAAGAGCAACCAGTTCAACCTCACCACAAAGCGTTTTACGACCGCAGAAATGGAGCAGGTATTCGCAGATGACAGCTATATCAGGCTGTACGGCAGGCTTGCCGATAAGTTCGGTGACAACGGCATAGTATCGGTAGTTATCGGAAAGGTGAACGGCGATACGCTCGACATAGATTTATGGCTGATGAGCTGTCGTGTGCTTAAGCGTGATATGGAATACGCAATGCTCGACAATCTCTGTGACAGAGCAAAACAGCGTGGACTTAAGACGGTAAAGGGATATTATTACCCCACCGCAAAGAATAAAATGGTGAAGGAGCTGTACGGTGACTTCGGCTTTACGAAGGTCAGCGAGGATGCAGACGGCAACACCGGATGGGAGCTTTCGCTTTCGGGCTACGAGCCTAAAAACAAGTATATTACTGTAGAAAGGAACAAGTAAAATGAGCGAGCAGGAAATTTACGAAAGATTAAACGAGGTTTTCAGAAACGTATTCGACGATGACGAGATCGAGGTCGAAGCAGGCACAACCGCAGATGATATAGAGGACTGGGACAGCCTTGAGCATATCAACCTCATCTCCGCTGTAGAAGACGAATTCGGCATCCGTTTCAAGATGGGTGAGGTTTCTTCGATGAAGAACGTCGGCGAAATGGTCGACATCATAAAGGCAAGAGGGTAAATCAGCACAACATTTTCCGTTGTAGAGTCAACGGACAATTTTGTTATAAAATATCTTAGCAAAGACTTAAATGGTAGTCTTGCGGAGATTTGATAATATTACTTAAAATGTAGGATGCAATATGGCTTTAAACGTTCTATCATTGTTTTCAGGTTGTGGAGGTATGGATATTGGTTTTGAGGGGGGCTTTATGTGCTTAAAGCGTTCCGTTAACACGATGATTCACCCTGAATGGATTGATGAAGATTTAGGCGAATGGGTGAAAGTGAAATTTACTCCATTTCGTACAGTATTTGCAAATGATATACGCACAGATGCTAAGACGGCATGGGTGTCATACTTTGAAAAAATATATAAAAATGCCGATGATATATATCATATTGGAAGCATTGTAGATTTGGTTAAACGGGCAAAAAACGGCGAACAGGTTTTCCCAAATAATGTGGATATAGTAACGGGCGGATTTCCTTGCCAAGATTTTTCTATTGCAGGTAACAGAAAAGGTTTCAGTTCTACCAAAAGTCATAATGGTGGTATTCTTGAATCAGATGAACCTTCAATCGAAAGTCGCGGTAAGTTGTATATGTGGATGAGAGATGTTGTTACAATAACGCAACCTCGAATATTCATTGCGGAAAATGTAAAAGGTTTAACTAATTTGAGCAATGTAAAACAAATTATTGAAAAAGACTTTGCTGATGCTGCCGATGGCGGTTACTTAGTTATTCCGGCTAATGTTTTAAATGCTGCTGACTACGGAGTTCCGCAATCAAGAGAGAGAGTTATCTTTTATGGATTTAAAAAATCTGCTTTGACAAAGCAAGCGATGAAAGCGTTGTTGAGCGACAAAATACCAAGAGGCTATGATCCATATCCACCGCCTACACATGCTTTCACTGTAACTGGGGAAACACTATATCCTTTTGTAACTTGCGCAGAGGCTTTGATAGGATTAGATGAACCTATAGATACAGATGAATTGTCGCAAAAACGATATTCAAAAGCAAAATATATGGGCAAACATTGTCAAGGACAATCGGAAATAAAGCTCGATTATGTTGCGCCCACTATACGTTCTGAACATCACGGTAATATTGAATATAGACGGCTAAGCAAAGAACATGGCGGTAATCATGTCGATGAGTTAAACAGCGGCTTAACGGAACGCAGACTTTCTGTTCGTGAATGTGCAAGGATTCAGACATTTCCTGATGAATATCAATTTATAATTCCTAGGACGAACCACGCTATTTCGGTATCCGCTAGCGAAGCGTATAAGATTATCGGAAATGCAGTTCCGTGCGTGTTAGCTTATAATATAGCAATGCAAATAGCGGAAAATTGGAACAAATATTTCAAGTGAGGTAAATATGATTATTTCCGAAAATAATAAGCCGACAATTGAAGATTTTCGAAATTTAATGCAAAACACGGATAAGTTTTTGAATGATGAAGCAAGCAAGAATCAAGATTATTTTTCTCAACGTACAGGAACCCAACTTGAGACAGATGTTTTTGAAGCTTTGCAGAAGTGCGCAATTAATACGCCATTTGAAAACACTATTTCATTGATTTCGGGTGCGTCGTTTCCGGATATAGTAGCAAATAAATTTTATGGCATTGAAGTTAAAAGTACGATAAAAAATCATTGGAAATCTATAGGCAGTAGTATATTAGAATCAACTCGAATACCAAATGTAGAAAGAATATTTTTGATGTTTGGCAAATTAGGTAAACCGGTAACATTTAAAAGCCGACCATATGAAGAATGCTTATCAGGTATATCTGTCACGCATTATCCACGCTACCAAATAGATATGGAGTTAAATGCCGGAGAAACTATTTTTGATAAAATTGGAATATCGTATGATGAATTAAGCAGAATGGACAACCCAGTAATACCTGTTTCACGATATTATAAAAGCAAGTTGAAATCTGGTGAAAGCTTATGGTGGGCTGGGGATAACGAATTTGAAGAAGCATCTGCACCACCGATAATTCGGTTATGGACAACTTTAACAGCTGAGCAAAAGAACTATTATACCGTTCAAGGCTATGCTTTATTTCCTGAAATTCTAAGTAGTAGTGCGACAAAATATCAACGCTATGCTTTGTGGTTAGCTGTGCATTGCAGTATTGTAAATACAAATATTCGCGATCAATTTTCAGCTGGCGGAAAAATAGATATACAGACAGCACAAGGAATTTTTCGCCAAATGCCAGCGGCGTTTGGCCGAATCAAGAAAAACTCAAAGTTGATTGAAGAAACTATAAACAATGCAAGTGAATCAACGTTAATTGAAAATTGGAAAGCTAAAGCTATTTCAAATAATCGAATAGAACAATGGTGTAGATGTATATCAAGATATACAGAAAATCAAATCAAAATTTATAAAATGTTATGTGGAATTTTCGATATTATGCCCATTGCATTGAGTTAAACTGTAATTTTACCATTTGGCTGAAAGTCACTGTAAATTCGCCGTTCCGATGGATTAATCTTGGCTCAACCTCCGTTACTGGCGGAGTTACACAAAGCAATAAAGCAGATAAGCGGTCACAGCGACAAGCAGTGACCGCTTTTTATATTCTTATCGCACTATCTATCCCTTGCTTTGCACCACATTCTTGCCATATGAACGCTCTGTTGGTTTCGCATCACATTGCCTCGTCAGCCATTAGTGCCGTTGCATCATACAACGGCTTTGTGTGGCTGACTTTAAGCATCCATGCTTAAAACTCTGGGCGTTCAACTTCGGGCATCCATGCCCGTCCCTTGTTAAAGGTGAGGTGCTGTCGCCCGAAAAAATTCGGGCGACTACCGGAGGGATTGTTACACAAACCCTCCCAAAACCGCACTATCCTCCGAAAAAGCACTATATCCTTTCCCACCCCAACCTTTTCCCACGCCCTTGACATCCTGCCATTTCAGTGATATACTTTAGTTAGATAAAACTAACCAAAGTGAAACGGAGCAACCTATGAAACATCTGCATTTTGAACCTGAAACCGACGGCTTTTACGGCGCATATTGGGAAAGCAAATCCCCGTCCGATACCGCAATGATAGCAATGCTCGGTGACGACCCCGAAGACTATATGGGCAAAACCTGCGTGAAATGGCTTCACACCTACGGAATTAACGTAATGTCAATGTCGCCCGGAAAGAAGAACTACAGCCACCATAACTATCCTCTTGAGCGTATCGGCTCGGCTATAGAATGGCTCAAATCCCACGGCAACAAGAAAATCGGCATTGTCGGTGCCTCTACAACAGCCACAGTCGCACTTGTCGCCGCATCTCATTATCACGATATTACGCTTACCATAGCCCTGACTCCGAGCGACTTTGTATGGCAGGGCTTTGCGCAGGGCAATCGTGACGGCTGTAAGGAATGGCCGATCGAAAACGAATCTATCGTGTCAATAGGCGGTAAACCCGTACCATTTATGCCCTTTGTCTATAAGCACCCTGAGTACTGGCAGAAGATAGCCAAAGCGTCTAAAGAACACGGCGATTCCACATATTCAAAGGATGTGTTCGATGATTCCGAAGCCGCAGGACTGCTTAAAGAGGAGCATTTTATACCTGTAGAGAATATCGGCGGCAAGCTCGTTCTTGTCGGTGCGGAAGACGATTCTCTCTGGGATACCGCAAAATACATACGCAGAATGGACAATCGCCTGAAATCCCGCCCGCATTCCTGCAAATACTCGGTGTATCTCTATGAACACGGCACACATTTTGTATTTCCCGAAAGCGTATTGAAAAAGGCTCTGCCCGTCGGTGCTGATATGCTTGTAAATATGTCCTTCTCAGCCGCTAAAAAATTCCCTGCCGAATGCAAAGCTATGCGCATTGATCTTGATAAAAAACTTACCGAAGAAATCCTTGATTGGAAATCAAACAATTAAAATTAGTAATATATAAGCAAAATATATTCAGTATATTAACTTATGCGTGAGATTTTTCCGCTCGCCCGACCGCCTTTATATATTATAATAGTATCACAAAATTCAGCCGCTCACCTCGGGCGGCTTTTTTCTGCCCTTAAAATCATCATAAATCATCACTTGTCGCTTTTACCGTTGCCGTTATCTTCATCATAATTCATCACCGTGTGTCTTTCACAAAGGTAAAAAATCCGGGCTATACTATTATAATATATAAAGGACACGTCACGACCATTTTTTCGCCTTCAGACAGCCCCCGATATTTCACGCAAGTATACGTTTACATTCACCCCTCAGTCACCTTAAAAATGCTCATAAATCGGCTTTCCTGCTACATTACCGGCTGTTTTTCCACTTGCCCGTCCGCCCTTTGCGTGTAATTTTATTACCATTTCACAACGCATCTGCACCAAAACCTCCAAATCGATATAATTATTTTTGTCTAAAAACACAACAAAAATTCAAACTTCAATTTTGGGCAGATTAACAAATTAAATTACAAAATAAGTCAACAATAGCCAGATTTTAACTGATTACAAAACGGTAACAAAAAGGTTACAAAATGGTTACAGCTTTTTCTTGTGCATTTTCACCAAAAATGACTGCCCCAAGCTATTTGACATTTTGCAAAACGGAAATTATAATTGTCTAGAGCTTGAAAAAAGCCCGATAATAAACGTAGCAGCGGTTCTCTCCGCACGGGGAGTTATCGTACACGGTCAGTGGTGACAGACGGATCTAGCCGTAATTTTAATGCCGTGATGCCCATATGGGTACTGCTTAAACCTACCGATATGATGACGAAAGGCGGATATATGTTTCCCAGATTCAGAAACACCGGACTGACAATACGCATATCAAAGAACGCAGCACTTAAAATACTGCTTATATTCGGCAGTATCTTCGGAGTATTCCTTATGACAGGTCTGCTCTACTTCAGAAATGACGTTGAGATAATCGACGAGAACGAAAAGCGTATTGTTTATACGGTAAGTGCCGACCCTTACGAGATTCTCAGAGAGAACCACATAACGCTCGGCGCATACGACAGGATAGACTTCACAGGCTTTGAGGAGAACGTGGCGACCGCCACTCTTACTATCGAAAGAGCCTTTGACGTTGATATTCTGGAAGGCGGCAAGAAGACCGCCACTGCACACAGTGTAGACGCTACAGTGGCACAGCTGCTTGAGCAGGCAGGCGTTGAGCTTGGCGAATATGACAAGGTATCACCTGCAAAGACGGCTGTTCTTGAAGAAGGACAGAAAATCGCTGTTACAAGAGCCTATGACGTGAAGATTACGGCAGACGGAAAGACAACAACCGTAAAGTGCCTTGACAACACGGTTTCAGAACTTTTGAAAAGAGCAAAAATAACACTCGGCAAGAACGATATGGTAAGCGAGGAGCTTGAATCCAAGATAACCGGACCTGCCGAGATAAAGGTTTCAAGAGTCGAGATAAAGACTGAAAATCAGGATAAGATCATCCCTTATCAGACATCCACCGTAACGAGCAACATTCTGGCTATAGGTCAGAGCGAGGTTCGCACAAAGGGTGTCAATGGCAAGATAAGAACAACAACGACCACTACCTACATCGATGGCGTAAAGACGGATGTAAAGAAGACCACAAAGGTAGTGACCAAGAAGGTTGACGAGGTTATAGCCGAGGGTGCGGCAATCGTAACTCCTTATTGCAAGATAGATGATACATCTATCGTACTAAGGAACGGCAGACCGGTTGACTATGAGTATGTGGTATCCGGCAAGGCTACAGCCTATACAGCGCCCGAAGGTGCGTATACCGCAAGCGGCAGAATGGCTGAGATAGGTACAGTTGCGGTAAATCCCAACGTTATCCCCTACGGCTCTAAGCTGTATATTGTCGGACAGTATGACAATATCTGCTACGGCTATGCTATTGCCGCCGATACAGGCGATGGAATGATGGCAGGTACGATCCCTGTAGACGTATATATGGGCAGTACAGAGGAGCATTATGACGATGCTTGCGCATGGGGTCTGCAATACGTTGATATTTACGTTGTAGAAGTCGGCAACGGCTAAGCGTCTGCGGCTGTGAGCCGCTCCAAGTTCCGCCTTTGGAATTGTCAGTGTTCAGCTAAGATTAGCAGAACGGCGGGGTCAAACAAAGCGATAATAGTAGATAAGCGGTCACGGTGGCAAGCTGTGACCGCTTTTTGCGGCAATGCGTCGCTTCAAGTTTTGCCTGTGGCAGTGTGCCGCTTCAAATTCCGCCTGCGGCTGTGAGCCGCCTCAAATTCCGACCTTTTTAAAGGTTGGTGCGTTATTGAGGTTAGCGAACGGTCGGGAATAAACAAAGCAATAATCAATATAAAGCGGTTATGGTGATATGCTGTGACCGCTTGAATATTTATGCGTACTGCGGCAATTACCGGATTGATACTTGACAGCTATTAACAATAGTGATATACTAAAGAAAAAATAAACTGAAATTAAATATTCAGACGATATTATGAAATGGTGAGAGATATGTGCAAGATGATAAATTACAATTTATGTAAACGGGGGGGCTCTATAATAGCACCTCTGTAAGTAATGCACAATATCTCTGCGTAAAATTCAATATGGTTATTAAGGCATAGTCTGCACGGGTGGGCTGTGCCTTTTTATATTATCTGGTACAATGTATAGTAATCGGAATTTGTGTGCTTTTTTTGTCGTTATGAAAGTTGATTTTGCCTGACAGGTTGAAAGAGGGAAAAATATAAGGTATTATCAAATAAGAAGATTGCGGTTATTTTACAACTGTATACAGTCGCTTAAGGAGGAAAATTATGATTAAAAGTGTAAAAAGACTGGGTGCGGCAGTACTGTCGGCGGTTATGATGCTGACAGCCGTTGCAACACCGCTGGGGGATAATCTGCCGATGGTGAGGGAGAGTACGAGTTTGACGGCGGGGGCGGAGTCCGGCAGTTCGGAAAACTTCGGATGTGACGCATTTATTATGTACGCCGGTGATGCGTGGGAACCTGCTATTTGGAATGATTCCGGTTCGAATCTTGGGGATGATGGTACCGGATATACATGGAAATCAAAAACCGCAAGAATCAACAAGTCCGGTACTTATACTGTCGCTATTAACGATATTACAGCGAAAGTAGTAGATGACGAAACAGGAGATATAATAACAACTCCTATGAATTCAAACAACGCAATTATGTTTGCTGTTGAAATTGAGGGATTAAGTACAGCTTTAGGAATCAGCCGTGAATACGATTCATCAACTGCCGCAGAAAAAATGCAATACGCAAAAAGCAAAGGCGTTAATATTACTGATGTAAAAATCGTTCAGGTTTCTGACGGAAAAACTAAGAATATCCCTGTTGATATCAATAAAATATATTTCGGAGAACTGGAAAGTTCAGGCGATTTCCGCATTGAAATATATAATGAGTACGCAAGCACCCGTAACGATCCGCCTATTACAACATCCGATATTTCTTTTAATGAAAGTATATCTGTTACGTTCACAATAGAGATGCCGGAAATAAAGGAATACAGTTATACTGTCCTTGATGACGGCAGTATTGAAATTACCAACTATGCCGGTATAGGCGGCGATGTAGTAATTCCTGAAACTATTAACGGTAAAAAAGTAACAAGAATAGGCAGCAAAGCTTTCTATGAAAACAGTAAAATTAAAAATGTTACAATACCTGAAAATGTAACATTTATTGATTATAAAGCATTCAGCAATTGTTATTCATTGGATTCTGTAAATTTGCCGAGCACAATAGAATATATTTCTTCTGATGCATTTTGGTGCTGTGTCGACATCGAAAAGTTTACAGTTGCCGACGGCAATCCTTATTATTGTGCTGAGGACGGCGTTCTTTATAGTCTTTCCGATGACAAAAACAACAGAAAAAAGGATAGTCTTGTTTGCTATCCTACGGGAAAATACGATAAATCAACTATGCGCTATGCAACACGCTTTACGGTGCCGGATGGTGTTGAAAGTATAGGTGAAAACGCTTTTTGTTTTTCACGACTTGAAAAAGTCGTTTTGCCGGGAACAGTGAAGTATATTGGTAGCAACGCATTCTATTATAACGAATCGTTGAACGATATACAGCTTACAAATGTAGAAACGATCGGAGATTTTGCTTTTTTAGATTGTGTTTCACTTACAAAGGTACAATTACTAAATGCCGAATGGCTGAGTGACGGTGCGTTTTATGATTGCACGTCACTGGAATCTGTCAAACTCCCTGACGGTAAAAGTGATTGTACAATAGCTTCGACCGCTTTTATTAATACAGAAATCGTAAACTCGCAGGACACAGAAATTAAATATGTTGATAACTGGGCTGTTGTAATGGATAATGACGCTGAAAATGTTGTAATAGCCAAAGGTACAAAAGGAATATCTCAAGATCTGTTTACAGGAAGCAGTTATTTAAAATCAGTTGTTATTAACGAGGGCTTGACGAGATTAGATTATAAAACATTCAAAGATTGTACGGAACTGGAATCTGTAAAGCTTCCTGAAAGTTTAACTGATCTTGGGTACAGAACATTTGAAAATTGTACTTCTCTTAAGACAGTAAATATACCGTCAGGTGTAACTGTTATTCCCGGAAGAGCGTTTTATATGACTGGAATAAAATCTGTTACTCTTCCCGAAAACTTAAAAGAAATTAAAGAAGAAGCGTTCAAAGGCTGTGAATCTTTAACCGATATAAAGATACCGGCAAATGTTGAGAAAATAAGACGGCAGGCGTTTGTTGATACTGGCATTGTCAATAGCCAGAAAACTGCTGTCAAGTACATAGGCGAATGGCTGGTAGCCTATGACGGAGTAACGAAAAGCGTTAATATCAAAGATGGCACTAAGTACATTTCAGACTATGTATTTGAGGGTGACTATGATAACAAATCGAGCTTAACAACTGTTACTTTCCCTGATTCACTGATTTATATAGGTGAAGGTGCATTCAGTCGCAGTTCTCTGACCGGAAAACTGATATTACCCAAGAATCTGACTACTATAGATTCATATGCATTTTCTTCCTGCGATGCTATTTCAGAAGTTACAATTCCGATGAGCGTAACAAAAGCAATACAAGGACATACAAGTTATGATGATTTCGATGATTATCACTTCGGCAGTTCCTCTAGTTTTGGAGGTGTATTCACCGGTACTCCGATAGAGATTATGAAATTTGAAAAAGGCGCAAAGCTCATTTCAGGTGGATTGACAGCATATTGTGAAGCGGAAACGGTCATTATACCCGAAGGTGTGGAGGAACTGGATGAAAACTCTTTCTGGCTTTCACATTCTCTTAAAAAGATCTATTTCCCTTCAACGCTTAAAAAAGTCGGTGAGTGGTCATTCAACTGCCGCCCTACCAGTCGAAAAATGGCAATAAGTGATATTTATTATGGCGGAAGCAAAGAGCAATGGGATAATATTTCTTTTGCAGATCCTGATTTCAGATCTGCGACAATACATTTCAACTGCAAAGAAGATGATGTGTTCGCCGGGGTAGACAACGTAAACAATTTTAAGGTGAAATCCATATCAGATACCAATGTAACTTTACAGTGGGATAAGAATGCAACAGCCGGCGGTTACAATATAGAGCAATATAAGGGCGGCAAGTGGGTGAATGTTGCAAAGATAACAAGCAACGCAACGACTTCATATACCGTCAAGGGATTAGCGGCAGGAACAGCAGGATACAAGTTCCGCATGAGAGCAGTTAAGGACAGCGTTTACAGCAATTATACGTCAGTATTGACTGTAAATACCAATCCTTACGGCGTTGGCGGATTCAAGTGTTCGTCAAAGACAAGTACATCTGTTACATTGAAGTGGAACAAGGGTACGACGGCAAGCGGTTACCAGTTACAGCAGTATAAGGACGGCAAGTGGGTAACTATCTACACCGGCACTAAGGCTACCAACACAAGCTTCACTGTAAAGGGCTTAAAGGCAGGCACTGCCGGCTACAGATTCAGAATCAGAGCGTACAAGACCTACGGAAATACTAAGCAGTACGGCTCGTGGAGCAGTGAAGTTAAGGTTAACACCAATCCTTACGGTGTTGGCGGATTCAAATGTTCGTCAAAGACAAGTACATCTGTTACATTGAAGTGGAACAAGGGCACAACGGCAAGCGGTTATCAGTTACAGCAGTACAAGAACGGTAAGTGGGTGACTATTTACACCGGTACTAAGGCTACCAACACAAGCTATACTGTAAAGGGTTTAAAGGCAGGTACGGCAGGCTACAGATTCAGAATAAGAGCGTACAAGACCTACGGAAATACTAAGCAGTATGGTTCGTGGAGCAGTGAAGTTAAGGTTAATACCAATCCTTACGGTGTTGGCGGTTTCAAATGCTCGTCAAAGACAAGTACATCTGTTACATTGAAATGGAACAAGGGTACGACGGCAAGCAGTTACCAGTTACAGCAGTACAAGAACGGTAAGTGGGTAACTATTTATACGGGTACTAAGGCTACCAACACAAGCTACACTGTAAAGAATCTCAAGGCAGGTACAGCCGGCTACAGATTCAGAATAAGAGCTTACAAGACTTACGGAAATACTAAGCAGTACGGCTCGTGGAGCGGTGAGGTAAAGGTCAACACCAATCCTTACGGCGTAGGCGGATTCAAGGCTAAATCCACAGCCAAGAATTCGATAACGCTCGGCTGGAACAAGGGTACGACCGCAAGCGGTTACCAGTTACAGCAGTACAAGGGCGGTAAGTGGGCGACTGTTTACACGGGTACTAAGGCTACTTCTACAAGCTGTACGATAAAGAGCTTAAAGGCAAATACAAGCTATAAGTTCAGAATAAGAGCGTATAAGACTTACGGAAATACTAAGCAGTACGGCTCGTGGAGCAAGGTGCTTACGGTTAAGACAAAGAGGTAAGCAGCCTTAATAGTTCGCATCGGTACATATTGTACCGAAAGATTCGTTATAAGGAGAGGATAACATGAAAGTGAAAAAGTGGCTGCTGGGTCTTGTGACCTTTGCGGCAATGGTTGTAGTCTGTGCGGTGTGCGCAGGGGCGGAGACTTTTGGGGATTATGAGTATAGCGTGCTTAATGATGGCACTGTGGAGATTACCGGTTATAGCGGTAGTGCGGAAAAGGTTGATATTCCGGAGAAGATTGACGGAAAGAGTGTGACGAGTATAGGCGATAGGGCTTTCTATGATTGCTCAAGCCTTGCAAGTATAATGCTACCTGACGGTGTGACGAGTATAGGCGATTGGGCTTTCTATGATTGTTCAAGTCTTACAAGTATAACACTACCTGACGGTGTGACGAGTATAGGTGATGGTGCTTTCTATGGTTGCACAAGCCTTGCAAGTATAACAATACCAGATAGCGTGACAGAGATAGGTGATTTCTTCGGTAGCGTTTTCGAAGGTTGTACAAGCCTTGCAAGCATAAAGATACCGGACAGTGTGACGAGTATACTCATTAGCACTTTCCAAAATTGCACAAGCCTTAAAAGTATAACGATACCTGAGAGTGTGACGTTTATAGGCGGTAGTACTTTCGACGGTTGCACAAGTCTTACCAGTCTAGTGATACCGAACAGTGTGACGAGTATAGACGATTATGCTTTCAGCGGTTGCACAAGTCTTACGAGTATAACGATACCTGACAATGTGACGAGTATAGGCGATTATGTTTTCTTGGGTTGTACAAGTCTTACAGCAATAAATGTTGCAACAGACAATAAGAATTATGTTTCTGTGAACGGCGTTCTGTACAATAAGGAGAGAACTACTATAATATGTTATCCTGCCGGAAAAAAAGATAAAAATTATACTATAATTGATGGTGTGACTAGTATAGACTGGGAGGCTTTCAGCGGTTGCACAAACCTTACAAGCATAACGATACCTAACAGTGTGACGGAGATAGGCTATGATGCTTTCAGCGGTTGCGCAAACCTTACAAGCATAACAATACCGGACAGCGTGACGAGTATAGACAATTATGCTTTCTTGGGTTGTACAAGTCTTACAGCAATAAATGTTGCAACAGGAAATAAGAATTATGTTTCTGTGAACGGTGTTCTGTACAATAAAGATAAAACTGAACTAATATGTTATCCCGCAGAAAAAAAGGGTAATAATTATAAGATACTTGATGGTGTGAAGTGGATATATTCATATGCTTTTGACGGTTGCGCAAGTCTTACAAGTGTAACGATACCGAACAGTGTGATGATTATAAACGATTGGGCTTTCGGCGGTTGCACGAACCTTACCGCAATAAATGTTGCGGCTGAAAATTCAAGATATACTTCTGTAAATGGCGTTCTGTACAATAAAGATAAAACTACTATAAAATGTTATCCCGCTGGACAAAAAGGTAAAAGTTACAGTATTCTTAATAGTGTGATAGATATAGAAGATGGGGCTTTTAACGGGTGTACGAACTTAACAAGTATAACGATACCCGACAGCGTGACAAACATAGACAGACGAGCTTTTAGTGGATGCACAAACTTAACAAGCATAACGATACCCAATGGCGTTACGAGCATTGAATTCTCGACTTTCAGCGGTTGCATAAGCCTTACGAATGTAACGCTATCGGATAGTGTGACGAGTATAGACAGAGGCGCTTTTAAAAATTGCGCAAGTCTTAAAAATGTAACCATTCCTGACAGTGTGACGAGTATAGGAGATCTTGCTTTTGGCTATTACTATGATAATAACGAGAATAAAAAGTTAGATGGCTTCAAAATCTACTGCTATCCCGGCACTGCCGGCGAAAAATATGCCAAAGACAACGGTTTTGACTATGAGCTTATTAAAGCTGAAAAGCTTGCCAATGTTACCGGCTTCAAGGTTAAATCATTAACCAGCACCAATGTAACATTGCAGTGGAACAAGAACAGTTCCGCAAGCGGTTACGAGATAGAGCAGTATAAGGGCGGAAAGTGGACGCAGATTGCAAAGATAAATAACAGCTCCACGGTTTCGTACAATGTCAGCGGACTTGCCGCCGATACAACGTACACGTTCAGGATGAGGGCATATAAGACTTTATCGTCGGGTACGTCATACAGCGACTATGTAAGGCTTGTGGCAAAAACGCAGCTTACAAATACCGACAAGTTTGTCGGCACCGCAATATCTCCTACAGCTGTAAAGCTGGACTGGAACAGGAACGATAAGGTTACAGGCTATATAATAGAACAGTACAAGGGCGGAAAGTGGACTCAGATAGCGGTAACAAAGAACAACACAACGCTTACCTTTACTGTAAAGGGGCTGGCGGACGCAACACCTTATTCATTCCGCATAAAGACATACAAGAATGCCGACGGCAAGACAAACTACAGCGGCTATACCACAGTTAAGGCGGAAACTCCTCCTGCGGCAGTGAAGAATGCAAGAGTTACCTCGACCACGGCTACATGGATAACTCTTGAATGGGAACGTAACGCTAACGTTACGGGATATGCGATAGAGCAGTACAAGGGCGGAAAGTGGACGCAGATAGCGGTAACAAAGAATAACACGACGCTGAAGTTCATTGTCAAGGGTCTTAACCCGGATACGAAATATTCGTTCAGGATAAGAGCGTATAAGACAAACGACACAAAGACAACCTACGGCGGCTATGTTTCGATGGCCGGAACGACCAGAATTGCGAACGTGGCTAAGTTCAGCGCAACGGCGTTGTCGCAGACGGCGGTAAAGCTCAGCTGGAGCCGCAACACCATCGCCTCGGGATATGTCATCGAACAGTACAAGGGCGGAAAGTGGACGCAGATAAACGTTATCAGAGATAAGAACGTAACGACAATGGTTGTCGCCCCGCTCGCAAAGGGAACAACGTATTCCTTCCGTATGAAGTCATTCAAAACGGTTGACGGAAGCAACAGATTCAGCGAGTACATTTCCGCAAAGGCAACAACGGCGAAATAAAATCAAAGTGACAGCGAGGGCAGGTAGTGTTACCTGCCCTCAGTTTTTTGCAGTTTTCTATACCCGATGAAGCTCTGCGACGCTACACACCAAAGCATTATAAATAAGCGGCAGAAAAATTAACGAATACAGGCAGGCGGAACGGAAATAATAGCATAAAACCGATTAGTCAATATGCACAAAAATGCAGAGATTATTTATTGTAATTTCTATCTTTAAATTTTCAAAAAAGGCTTGTATTCCGCATCGTAATGCTGTATAATAATTCTTGTGCGTGAAAGCGTACTGCAATGATATGCTGTGATGTCTGAGGTTGCGGCTATGCCGGTAATTCAGACGGAGTATGTCCAGTGAATGGGCGAAAACGGCTTTGCGAAGCGGTTTTCGGTGCTTTATATAAGTTTGGGATCGTTCTCCCGTCAAGACGGGAAGGGTTAGCAATAAGGTTGATACCCCCGTGGGAAAAGATCCTGTTTTATATGAGAGCATACGAAACACCCGGCACGGTATGTTTTATAAATACCGCAAACCGTATCTTTCCCCCGAAAATCTTATGAAAGGGAGAAACAAGAATGGCAGTTAAGGAAAAAGTGAGAATCAAGCTCAAGGGCTACGAGCATGCAACAGTTGATGCAGCTGCTGCAAAGATCGTTGAAACAGCCAAGCGTACAGGTTCAAGAGTTGCAGGTCCTATTCCGCTTCCCACAAACAAGGAAGTAATAACGATCCTGAGAGCCGTACACAAGTACAAGGACAGCCGTGAGCAGTTCGAAATGAGAACTCACAAGCGTCTTATCGACGTAATCCGCCCCACCAACAAGACAGTTGAAGCTCTGCAGAGCCTCGAACTTCCCGCAGGTGTGGAAATGACTATGGAAGCGTAAGCCATAGCGAGTTATGTTGGCGTAAAGCCAACCAATAACCTTCGGCACCGGAAACCCGAAACAATATCGGTGTCGGTGGTCAAGTCGGGAAACCGACCAATAACCTAAACAGGAGGATTTAAACCATGACTAAGGGTTTAATCGGAAAGAAAATCGGAATGACTCAGATTTTCGACGAAGCAGGAAAAGTAGTTCCTGTTACCGTTATCGAAGCAGGTCCTTGCGTTGTAACACAGCTCAAGACAGCTGAGAATGACGGCTATGAAGCAGTTCAGCTTGGTTTCGGCGATGTATCACCGAAGCACACAAACAAGCCCATGACAGGTCACTTCAAGAAGAATGACCTCCCCTTCAAGAGAACTCTCAAGGAGTTCAGATTAGACGACATCAGCAACGTAAACGTTGGCGACGTTCTGAAGGCTGACGTATTCGCAGCAGGCGACGTTATCGACGTAAGCGGCGTTAGCAAGGGTAAGGGCTTCCAGGGCGCTATCAAGCGTCACAACCAGCACAGACTGAAGGAAACTCACGGTACAGGTCCTGTTGTAAGACAGGCAGGTTCTATGGGTGCTTGCTCATCTCCCTCGAGAATATTCAAGGGCAAGGGCATGGCAGGTCACATGGGTGCTGAGAACGTAACAGTTCAGAATCTCGTTATCGTTAAGATCGATGCAGAAAACAATCTTATCGCAATCAAGGGTGCTATTCCCGGTCCTAAGGGCGGAGTTGTGTGCATTACCGATGCGGTTAAGAAAGCGTAAGGAGGAGGATCATCATGGCAAAAATATCAGTATATGATATGACAGGAGCTGTTGTGTCCGACCTTGAGCTTAATGACAACATTTTCGGTATTGAGCCGAACACAGTTGTTATGCACGCAGCAGTGGTAAATTACCTGGCAAATCAGCGTCAGGGTACACAGTCAACGCTTACAAGAACAGAAGTAAGCGGCGGCGGTAAAAAGCCTTGGCGTCAGAAGGGCACAGGTCACGCAAGACAGGGTTCTACCAGAGCTCCCCAGTGGACACACGGCGGTGTTGCTTTAGGCCCCAAGCCCAGAAGCTACACATACTCTTTAAATAAAAAGGTAAAGAGACTTGCATTAAAGTCTGCACTTTCAGCTAAGGTGCAGGACGGCAGCATGATAGTTGTTGATTCTATCACAGCTGACGAATTCAAGACAAAGACAATCGTTAATATGTTAAAGGCTCTCAGCGCTGACAAGGCACTTATCGTTCTCAACAGCGTTGACGAAAAGGTTATCAAGAGCGCCGCTAATATTCCCGGCGTAAAGACAACTCAGGCCAACACTCTTAACGTATACGACATCTTAAAGTACAACAAGTTCATCGTTGTCAAGGATGCCGTTGCTACTATCGAGGAGGTGTACGCATAATGGCAAAGCTCGCTTATGACATCATTTTAAAGCCCGTTATTACAGAGAAGAGCATGGAAATGCTTACTCAGGGCAAGTACACTTTCAAGGTTGCCAAGGACTCCAACAAGATCGAGATAGCTAAGGCTGTCGAGGCTCTCTTCCCCGGTGTTAAGGTTGCTAAGGTAAACACAGTAAACTGCCGTGGCGTAATGAAGAGAATGGGCAGAAACGAAGGTTACACACCCGCTTGGAAGAAAGCTGTTGTAACTCTCGCTGAAGGCTCTAAGACAATCGAGTTCTTCGACGGAATGATATAAAGGAGTGATATAAATGGCTATTAAGACTTATAAACCTGTCACCCCCGGTCGCAGAGGTATGACTGTTACCGACTACAGCGTTCTGTCAAAGGTTGAGCCCGAGAGAAGCCTGCTTGAGTCACTCAAGAAGAACTCCGGCCGTAACAGCTACGGTAGAATCACTGTAAGACACAAGGGCGGCGCACAGAGAAGAAAATATCGTGTAATCGACTTTAAGAGAAACAAGCTCGGTATGGACGCTGAGGTTATGACTCTTGAGTACGACCCCAACCGTTCAGCATTCATCGCACTGATTCAGTACGAGGACGGCGAGAAGAGATACATCATCGCTCCCGACGGTCTGAACGTAGGCGACAAGGTAAGAAGCGGTTCCGACGCTGACATCAAGCCCGGTAACGCACTTGCACTTGCTGACATCCCCGTAGGTACGGTTATTCACAATATAGAGCTTTATCCCGGTAAGGGCGGTCAGCTCGTTCGTTCCGCAGGCAACATGGCACAGCTCATGGCTAAGGAAAACGGCTACGCTCTGTTAAGACTTCCCAGCGGTGAGTTAAGAAACGTATCCGATAATTGCATGGCTACTATCGGTGTTGTATCAAACCTCGACCACGAGAACGTTAACTACGGTAAGGCAGGACGTGTTCGTCACATGGGCGTAAGACCTACAGTAAGAGGTTCTGTAATGAACCCGAACGACCACCCCCACGGCGGTGGTGAAGGTAAGTCACCCGTTGGTCGTCCCGGCCCTGTAACTCCCTGGGGCAAGCCCGCTCTCGGTTATAAGACCAGAAAGATCGGCAAGAGCACAGACAAGTTCATCGTTAAGAGAAGAAACAGCAAGTAATAACTACTACAAGTCGTTGTTAATAAGTGCGGCGTTTGCGGCATAGCAGTAAAGAATCCGCCGCATATTAACTTGCAATCCACTTGAAAGGAAATTATACAATGAGCAGAAGTATCAAGAAGGGACCTTATGTGCAGGAAGCGCTCATGAAGAGAGTGCTCGCTATGAACGAAGCAGGCGAGAAGAAAGTTCTCAAGACCTGGAGCCGTTCAAGCACAATATTCCCTGATTTCGTCGGACATACATTTGCTGTACACGACGGCAGAAAGCACGTTCCCGTATATGTGACTGAAGACATGGTAGGTCACAAGCTGGGCGAATTCGCTCCTACAAGAACCTACAAGGGTCATGCAGGAAGCAAAACAAGTAAGTAAGGAGGAGACATCAATGGAGGCAAGAGCAGAACTCAGACAGGTTCGCATATCTCCCCGCAAGGTTGGCGTTGTTCTTGATCTTATCAGAAACAAGCCCTGCGACATGGCTATGGCGATCCTCAAGCACACACCCAAGTCAGCGAGCGAGCCTTTACAGAAGCTCCTCAAGTCAGCAATGGCAAACGCAGAGAACAATCACTCAATGGATCTTTCCAAGTGCTATGTTTCAAGCTGCCACGTTGGCGCCGGCGTTACTTTAAAGAGAATCAGACATAAGGATCACGGAAGAGCACATCGTATTCTCAAGAGAACTTCCAACATCGTTCTGGTTGTAAAAGAAGCTGAATAAGGAGGAGTACAATGGGACAGAAAGTTAATCCGCACGGTCTCAGAGTCGGAGTTATCAAAGATTGGGATTCCCGTTGGTTTGCCGGCAAGGCAACTTTTGGCGATACACTCGTTGAAGACTACAAAATCCGTGACTATATCATGAACAAGAGAATGCTCACAAGAGCAAACGGCGAAAAGTCCGACCAGCAGCTTTCAAGAGCAGCAGGTATTGCTCAGGTTGAGATCGAGCGTTCATCAGACAACAAGATCAAGATTCACATTCTTACCGCAAAGCCCGGTATGCTTATCGGTGCTAAGGGCGCAGAGATCGAAAAGCTCCGTGCAGAGATCTCAAAGATCGCAGGCGGCAAGGACGTTAACTTAAATATCGTTGAGGTTAAGAACCCCGATATGAATGCTAAGCTCGTAGCAGAGAACATCGCAATGCAGTTAGAGCAGCGTGTATCTTTCAGAAGAGCTATGAAGAGCTGCATCGGCAGAACAATGAAGTCAGGTGCAAAGGGTATCAAGACAATGGTAAGCGGCCGTCTTGGCGGTGCTGAAATCGCAAGAAGCGAGAATTACCACGAAGGCACGATCCCCTTACAGACATTAAGAGCAGACATTGATTACGGCGTTGCAAGAGCTAACACAACTTACGGCGTTATCGGTGTTAAGGTCTGGATCTACAAAGGCGAAGTTCTCAAGGGCGAGATTCCTGCACAGAGAACAACAGAAAAGCCCCGTCGCAGAAACAACGACAATAGATCACGCAGACCCAGAGTTGAGAAAAAAGAGGGAGGTAACGACTAATGCTGCTTCCGAAGAGAGTAAAGTACAGAAGAGTACAGAGAGGTCGTATGACCGGTAAAGCAACACGTGGTAATGTAGTCAGCCACGGCGAATACGGCTTACAGGCACTTGAGCCCGCTTGGATCACATCAAACCAGATCGAAGCTGCCCGTATTGCTATGACACGTTACATCAAGCGTGGCGGTCAGGTATGGATAAAGATATTCCCCGACAAGCCCATCACAGAGAAGCCTGCCGAGACCCGAATGGGTTCTGGTAAGGGTTCACCTGAGTACTGGGTAGCCGTTGTTAAGCCCGGCCGTGTAATGTTCGAGATCGCAGGCGTTCCCGAAGAAACTGCAAGAGAAGCTATGCGTCTTGCTATGCACAAGCTCCCCATCAAGTGCAAGTTCGTAACTAAGGAAACAGGAGGTGAGCAGTAATGAAGGTTAAAGAAATCAGAGAGTTATCTGAAATGGAGCTCGACAAGAAGCTCGTAGAGCTTAAGCAGGAATTATTCAACCTCCGTTTCCAGCTCGCCGTTAACAAGCTCGACAATCCTACGAGAATCGGCGCTGTTAAGAAGGAAATAGCAATTGTCAAGACAGTTCAGCGTGAGCGTGAGCTGGCAGCTGACAACAAGTAAGAGAGAGGAGGACTTTACTTTGAGCGAAAGAAATTTAAGAAAGACCAGAGTAGGTATGGTTGTAAGCGATAAGATGGACAAGACTATCGTAGTAGCAATCAAGGACAATGTCCGCCACCCCCTCTACAAGAAGATCATTAAGCGTACAATCAAGCTTAAGGCGCATGACGAGAACAACTCCTGCGGAATCGGCGACAAGGTTGAGATTATGGAGACCAGACCCCTTTCCAAGGATAAGAGATGGCGTTTAGTAAACATCATCGAAAAGGCTAAGTAATTTATTACTTTAAATTTATCGGAAGGAGAATTAATCCATGATTCAGATGCAGACACGCATGAAGGTTGCGGATAACACGGGCGCTAAAGAGCTTATGTGCATCAGAGTACTCGGCGGTACACGCAGAAAGTACGCTAACATCGGTGACGTAGTAGTTGCTTCCGTAAAGAAAGCAAGCCCCGGCGGAACTGTTAAGAAGGGCGATGTTGTCAAGGCAGTAATCGTTCGTTCAGCAACAGGCATCAGACGTGATGACGGAACATACATCCGTTTTGATGAAAACGCAGCCGTTATAATAAAGGAAGATAAGAACCCCAGAGGTACACGTATTTTTGGGCCCGTAGCCAGAGAGCTGCGTGACAAGGACTACATGAAGATCCTTTCACTTGCTCCCGAAGTATTATAATCCGGAGGTCGTAAATGAACACATTACACATCAAGACAGGCGATAACGTTCAGATCATGTCCGGCAAAGACAAGGGCAAGCAGGGCAAGGTACTTGAAGTATCTCCCAAGGAAAAGAAGGTTATCGTTGAAGGCAGAAACCTCGTAACAAAGCACGTTAAGCCCAGAAGACAGGGCGAACAGGGCGGTCTTGTAAAGGCAGAAGCTCCTATCTATGCGTGCAAGGTAATGCCTGTATGCCCCAAGTGCAACAAGCCTACAAGAGTAGGTCACAAGGTTGAGGGCGACAAGAAGGTAAGAGTTTGCAAGCACTGCGGCGCTGAGCTTTAATCAGACGCCCCGAATTACGACAGAGAGGTCGGATAAAGTAACTTCCGGCTGCTGTCGCTAAAGGAGAAATAAACGATATGACAAGAATGAAAGCATATTATAAGGAAACAGTTGCTCCTGCTCTTTTCAAGAAGTTCGGTTACAAAAGCACAATGCAGGTTCCCAAGCTCGACAAGATCATAATCAATGTCGGCTGCGGTGAAGCAAAGGAAAACGCTAAGGTAGTAGACGCTATCATGAGCGACCTTATGCAGATCACAGGTCAGAAGCCCATTGTATGCCGTGCTAAGAAGTCAGTAGCTAACTTCAAGCTCAGAGAAGGAATGGTAATCGGTGTCAAGGTAACACTGAGAGATGAAAGAATGTACGAGTTCCTCGACAGATTCTTCAACGTAGCTCTCCCCCGTGTTCGTGACTTCAGAGGTATCAACCCCAATTCGTTCGACGGCAGAGGCAACTATTCCACAGGTATCAAGGAACAGCTGATATTCCCTGAAATCGAGTATGATAAGATCGATAAGGTTCGTGGTATGGATATCAACTTCGTAACCACAGCCAAGACTGACGAAGAAGCAAGAGAGCTGCTCTCACTTATGGGCGCTCCGTTCGCTAAGTAAGACAGAGAAAGGAAACTATCAACTATGGCAAAGAAGTCAATGATTGCTAAACAGCAGCGTCCTGCAAAGTTTTCTACACGTTCTTACAACAGATGCAAGATCTGCGGCAGACCTCACGCTTATATGCGTAAGTTCGGCATCTGCAGAATCTGCTTCAGAGAGCTTGCTTATAAAGGACAGATCCCCGGCGTAAAGAAATCCAGCTGGTAATTCAAGAACAAATTTTCAAGGAGGAAGTAAGTAATGCAGATCACCGATACTATCGCAGATATGCTGACAAGAATTCGTAATGCTAACTCTGCAAAGCATCCTACAGTAGACGTGCCCGCTTCAAACATGAAGAAGCAGATTGCACAGATACTTGTAGATGAGGGTTACATTAAGAGTTTCAGAGTGATAGATGACGACAAGCAGGGCGTTATCAGAATCACCTTAAAGTATACTGAGAACAAGTCGCAGGTCATTACAGGTTTACGCCGTGTAAGCAAGCCCGGACTTAGAATCTACTCAAACAGCAAGGATATGCCCAAGGTTATGAAGGGCTTAGGAATTGCAATCGTGTCAACCTCTAAGGGTATCATGACAGACAGAGAAGCACGCAAGAACAACGTTGGCGGCGAAGTACTCGCTTTCGTTTGGTAATTAAGGAGGAGCAGATATGTCAAGAATAGGTAAACATCCTATAGCTGTTCCTGCCGGCGTCGAAGTTAAAGTAGACGGTTCTACAGTTACAGTAAAGGGTCCTAAGGGCACACTCACAAAGGAGTTCAAGCCCTCTATGTCGATCACAGTTGACGGCGGTTTTGTTGCCGTTACACGTCCTGACGACGAAAAGGAAAACCGTGCACTTCACGGTCTTACAAGAACACTTATCCACAACATGATCGAAGGCGTTACAAACGGCTTCAAGAAGGAGCTTGACGTAAACGGTGTCGGTTACCGTGTACAGAAGCAGGGTAAGGATCTTATAATGAACCTCGGTTACTCACATCAGGTAATCGTATCCGATACAGAAGACATCAAGATAGAGTCACCCGCACCTAACAAGATCATTATCACAGGTATTGATAAGCAGAAGGTTGGTCAGTTTGCAGCTGAAGTAAGAAGCAAGCGTCCTCCCGAGCCTTATAAGGGCAAGGGTATCAAGTATACCGACGAAACGATCCGCCGCAAGGAAGGTAAAGCAGGTAAGGGTAAGAAATAAACCGCAAGGGGTGAAAAATAATGGTTAAAGTAATAGACAGCAAGAAGAGCAGAATCAAGCGTCGCAAGCGTATCCGTGCTAAGATCAGCGGTACTGCAGCTTGCCCCCGTCTCAGCGTTTTCCGTTCTGCTAAGCACATTTACGCTCAGATCATTGATGATGAAGCAGGCAAAACCCTTTGCAGTGCATCTACAATGGAGAAGAGCTTTGAAGGCTTCGGCGGCAATGCAGAGGCAGCAAAGAAGGTTGGTCTTGCACTTGCAGAAAAGGCAAAGGCAGCAGGCATCAGCGATGTAGTATTTGACCGTTCAGGTTATGTATATCACGGCAGAGTTGCAGCACTCGCAGATGGCGCTCGTGAAGGCGGACTCAACTTCTAATCAGTAAGGCAAGGGTTTACTGAAACCCGCAATAAAAACAGGAGGACAAGAATTTGGCACTTTTAGATGCAAGCAATTATGAGCTTTCCGAAAGGGTTGTTGCTCTGAACCGTGTATCCAAGACTGTTAAGGGCGGACGTATCATGAAGTTTTCCGCACTGGTTGTTGTTGGTGACGGCAACGGTGTCGTAGGCTTTGGCATGGGTAAGTCGAACGAAGTTCCCGACGCTATCCGCAAGGGCCTTGAGGATGCTAAGAAGAACCTCGTAAAGATCTCATTAAAGGGTACAACGATCCCTCATGAAATAGTAGGAAAATTCGGTGCAGGCGCAGTTCTGATGAAGCCCGCTCCCGAAGGTACCGGCGTTATCGCAGGCGGCCCCGTTCGTGCCGTTGTAGAGATGGCAGGTATCAAGAACATCCGTACTAAGTCACTTCGTTCTAACAACCCCTGCAACGTAGTAAGAGCTACAATGGCAGGTCTTACAGCTCTCAGAGATGCACAGCAGGTAGCTGAGCTCAGAGGCAAGTCTGTAAAAGAGATCTTAGGTTAAGCTTTTACTTTGCAGAAAGGACGGAAACCGAAATGGCTTTAAAAATCAAGCTGGTTAAATCACTGGTTGGACGTAAGGACAGCCACATCGCAACAGCAGCCTCTCTCGGACTTCGCAAGATCGGCGCAGAAACAGTTCAGCCCGACAATGCAGCAACAAGAGGCAAGATAAAAGAAATTTCTTATTTAGTTGAGGTTACTGAGGAATAATTCCTTACACCTTATAGAAGTTAAATAAGCACATTAACAAATAGGAGGTGTAACAATTGAAGCTACACGAATTATACCCTGCAGCAGGTGCAACAAAGGAAGTTAAGCGTATCGGACGCGGACACGGTTCCGGTCACGGTAAGACAGCCGGTAAAGGTCACAAGGGTCAGTGGGCACGTTCAGGCGGCGGCGTAAGACCCGGATTTGAAGGTGGTCAGACATCACTCGCAAGACGTATGCCTAAGAGAGGCTTTAACAATATCTTTGCTACAGAATACACTGTTGTAAACGTAGCCGACCTCGAAGCTCGCTTTGAGAACGGCGCTGTTATCGATACAGACGCTCTGATCGATGCAGGTCTTGTAACTAAGGTTCTTGACGGCGTTAAGGTACTTGGCAACGGCGAGGTTACAAAGAGCTTTACAGTTAAGGCTGCTAAGTTCTCTGAATCAGCTAAGGCTAAGATCGAAAGTGCCGGCGGAAAGGCTGAGGTAGAGTAATGTTTCAAGTCTTTAGAAACGCGTGGAAAGATCCCGCACTTCGCAAAAAGATTTTATTTACATTGCTCATAATAGTTATATTCCGCTTCGGCGCAGCAATCTTCGTTCCATTCCTTGAACCCTCGACTATCAAACAGATGATGGGTGAAGGAACGATACTTAATTATCTCGACGTTATGACGGGTGGATCGCTCAGCAACGGTACGCTGTTTGCTATGTCGATCACACCGTACATCAACGCCTCCATCATAGTTCAGTTGCTCACAGTTGCAATTCCTGCACTGGAGCGTCTGAGCAAGGAAGGCGAAGAAGGACGTAAGAAGATAAACAAGATCACGAAGTATGTAGCTTTGGGCATTGGGTTATTCCAGGCGATAGCATTCTACATCGGACTTCGCAACACTGTAAACGAAACAACACACAAGAGTGCTGTTCTCTATACGGAAGGCTTTGACGGAGTCATCGCTGCGATTACTATCGTGGCTTGCTTTGTAGCGGGTGCTTCGCTTATTATATGGCTGGGTGATCAGATCTCCCAGAAGGGTATCGGCAACGGTATTTCAATGATACTGTTTGCAGGTATCATATCAAGAGTTCCCGATATGGTTATCAATCTGATCAAGCAGATCTCGGTAGCTCCGCAGAACTGGTTCTTCGTACCGCTGATACTCGTTATCTATGTATTGATGATTGCATTCGTAATACTGATGACAAATGCAGAAAGACGTATTCCCGTTCAGTATGCAAAAAGAGTAGTCGGCAGAAAGATGTACGGCGGTCAGACAAACCACATTCCGATAAAGGTTGCAATGGCAGGCGTTATGCCTATCATCTTTGCGATGTCAATTATGTCGCTTCCCGCAACAATCGGATACTTCTTCGGTGTAACTGCAACATCGGGCCACGCATTCTGGAGCGACTTTATAGCTCTGTTCAGCACGAACAACGTGGTTTATGCAATACTTTATTTCTTCCTTATCATCGGCTTCAACTACTTCTATATTGCAATGCAGTATAATCCTGTACAGATAGCCAATGATCTTAAGAAGAACAACGGTGCTATCCCCGGTTATCGTCCGGGCAAGCCCACATCGGATTTCATCCACAACTCACTTTCAAAGGTTACTCTGGTAGGTGCAATATTCCTTGGTATCATCGCAATATTCCCTATTATATTCCAGAACCTCACAGGCATCACAGGTCTTTCACTCGGTGGTACGACAATACTCATCGTAGTAGGTGTTGCCCTTGAAACAGTCCGTGCTCTCGAAAGCCAGATGATGATGCGTCATCATAAGGGCTTCCTTGAATAAGAGAAAGGAATTAATATGAATCTTATTTTCTTAGGCGCACCCGGCGCAGGTAAAGGAACACAGGCAGAGGTAGTCTGCGAAAAGCTCGGTATACCCGCTATATCGACAGGTAATATGCTCAGAGAAGCTGTAAAGAACGGCACACCCGCCGGTCTTGCAGCGAAGGAGTGTATGGACAGAGGCGATCTTGTTCCCGATGAAGTTGTAATCGGCATCTTAAAGGACAGAATCGCACAGGATGATGCAAAGAACGGTTTCATTCTTGACGGTTTCCCGAGAACAGTTGCTCAGGCCGAGGCACTTGACGCTATGGGCGTTCAGATCGACAAGGTAATCGAGATCGCTGTTCCCGATGAGAAGATAATCTCAAGACTTTCGGGCAGAAGAGTATGCGAGGGCTGCGGCGCTTCCTATCATGTAGACTTCAAGCCTACGAAGGTAGAAGGCAAGTGCAATCTTTGCGGCGCTAACGTTGTTCAGCGTATCGACGATAAGCCCGAAACAGTAATCGCAAGACTGAAAACATACTATGAAAAGACTGCTCCTCTCAAGGATTATTACACGAGAAAGGGCAAACTGATAACCGTACAGGGTCAGGAAGAAATCGCTGAGACTTCAAAGCTCACTCTTGCGGCAGTTGAGGCAAAGTAATGATTCAGGTTAAATCGGCAAAAGAAATTGAAATAATGAAGAAAGCCAATCAGATAGCGGCTGAGGCTCTTATCGTTGCAGGAAATGCAATAAAGCCCGGAATGAGCACATGGGAGCTTGATAAGATCATTCATGATTTTATCGTTTCAAAAGGCGCTGTCCCGTCATCGCTCGGATACGGCGGATTTACAGGCAGTGCCTGCATATCTGTGAATGCTGAGCTGATACACGGCATTCCTTCAAAGAAGAAGATCATCAGAGAGGGCGACATCGTTTCTGTTGACGTGACCGCTGAGATCGATGGCTATAACGGCGATAATGCTTACACCTTCAAGGTCGGCAAGGTTCCCGAAAATGCCGAAAAGCTCCTCGAGGTAACCGAGGCTGCTTTATATGAAGGTATAAAGATGGCACTTCCCGGTAACAGAATCGGCGACATTTCAAATGCCGTGCAGACTTACTGTGAGTCACGAGGCTACTATGTGGTAAAGAAGTTCATCGGTCACGGAATAGGACACGAGATGCACGAGGATCCCGAAGTTCCGAACTTCGGCAAGCCCGGCAGAGGTCCGAGACTTGTACCGGGAATGACAATCTGCATTGAGCCGATGATAAATGAAACTACAGCCGAAATCCGCATACTGCCGGACAAATGGACGGTGGTCGAGGCTAACGGCAACTACAGCGCTCATTTTGAGCATACTATCGCAATAACTAACGGTGAGCCTCTTATTCTCACGGAAAGCTCACTTCACCACCCGAAGAATTAACGGAGGGCGTATGAACAATACGGTTATTGCAGCCGGTATGGTTGTAAAAAGCATGGCAGGGCATGACAGCGGAAGCTATTATGCGGTCATGAGGGTTGAAAACGGTTTTGCGTATATTGCCGACGGCAAGCTGCGCAAGGTCGAAAGACCCAAAAAGAAGAATCCGCTTCATTTACAGAAGACACTGACTACTGTAGAGCTTGCGGAAATCACAAACAAAAAACTAAGATCTGCGTTATCGGTTCTGAACCGAAGTGCAGACAACATCGCCGAGGAGAGTGACAAGCTTGTCTAAAGAAGATGTAATCGAGGTAAGCGGCAAGATAATTGAGGCGCTTCCTAACGCAACGTTTCAGGTCGAACTTGAAAACGGACATAAGATACTGGCTCATGTAAGCGGCAAGCTGCGAATGAACTTTATTCGTATCTTACCCGGTGATAAGGTAACAGTCGAAATGTCACCGTATGACCTGACTAAAGGCAGAATCACCTGGAGAGCCAAGTAATTCTGTATAAACGAATACGAGCGTATGCTCGTCTGTAACAATTACAGGAAGGATGATATTAAGATGAAAGTTAGACCTTCAGTAAAGCCTATGTGCGATAAGTGCAAGGTAATCAAGCGCAAGGGCAAGGTTATGGTAATCTGCCAGGAACCTAAGCACAAGCAGAGACAGGGTTAAGCCCGAATTTAACAGGAGGAAAAAGATATGGCAAGAATTGCTGGTATCGACCTGCCGAAAGAAAAGCGTGTTGAGATCGGTCTCACATACGTTTACGGAATCGGCAGAAAGACAGCTAACGACATTCTGGCAAAGGCCGGTGTAAACCCCGACACCAGAGTCAAGGATCTTACCGATGATGACGAAGCTAAGATCCGTGATGCTATAGAGCAGCTCGGCGTAGCTGTAGAAGGTGACCTCAGAAGAGAAGTAGCCCTCAACATCAAGCGTCTGGTTGAAATCAACTGCTTCAGAGGCACACGTCACCGTAAGGGTCTTCCCGTTCGTGGTCAGAGAACAAAGACCAACGCAAGAACAAGAAAAGGTCCTAAGAAGACCATCGCTAATAAGAAGAAGTAATCTTTACGGAAAGGTGGTAAAACAATGGCAAAGGCAACCGCTACTAAGAAGCCTGTAGTACGCAGACGTCGTGAGCGCAAGAACATTGAAAACGGTTCAGCTCATATCCAGTCTACGTTCAATAATACGATAGTTACTATCACAGATCTTCAGGGCAACACATTATCATGGGCATCAGCCGGTGAAATGGGTTTCAGAGGCTCAAGAAAGTCAACTCCCTTCGCAGCTCAGACAGCCGCTGAAACAGCAGCTAAGGCAGCTATGGAACACGGTCTGAAGACTGTAGAAGTTTACGTTAAGGGTCCCGGATCCGGACGTGAAGCAGCTATCCGTGCATTACAGGCAGCAGGTCTTGAGGTTAGACTTATCAAGGATGTAACTCCTATTCCTCACAACGGATGCCGTCCTCCCAAGAGAAGACGTGTATAATCATAAACTGAGTGTAGTTTACTCGGTGTCGCGGAAGGTATAATCCTTCAGAAACGATATTTATTTAAAAAACGGAGGTACTGACAAATGGCAGTAGACAGACAGCCGGTCTTAAAGAGATGTAAGGCATTAGGCATATCCCCTATGGTACTGGGATACAGCAAGGAAACAAATCGTCACGCAAACGCTAACAACAGAAAGAAAGTTTCTGAGTATGGAATGCAGCTTAAAGAAAAGCAGAAGCTGAAGTTCATCTACGGCGTTCTTGAAAAGCAGTTCTATCACTACTACGAGATGGCAGTTAAGATGGACGGCGTTGCAGGTGAAAACCTCATCAAGATTCTTGAATCAAGACTTGACAACGTTGTATTCAGAATGGGTATGGCTATCACAAGAAGAGAAGCAAGACAGTTAGTAACACACGGTCACTTCACAGTAAACGGCAAGAAGGTTGATGTTCCTTCTTACAGAATCAAGCCCGGCGATGTTGTTGCAGTCAGCGAAACAAGCAAGAAGAGCCCTAAGTTCGCTCAGATCATCGAACAGACAAACGGCAGAATCGTACCGTTATGGCTGGACGTAAATAAAGAGGCTATGACAGCCAAGGTTACTCGTGAATTCAACAGAGATGAGCTTGACTATGAAATAGCTGAGCACCTGATCATCGAGTTATATTCAAAATAATCTCGTCGAGCAGTATTGCGAAAACTCTTCATACTGTGGACATCACGGTATGTATCGGTTATTTTTAATTTACAATTCCGCACTGAGATATGTGCGGAGGGCATTGCCCGCCAAATCGTAATTTAAAATTAACCGGGCGGTTTTCCGCTTTCAGCGGGAATACAGCCCGTTCGTACATCGTTAACCCGATGAAACATCTGACAAACTTGTGGGAGGGTAAACCAAATGCTTGAAAAAATCGAAAAGCCTGTGATCGAGACCGTTAAGTTAAAACCCGATGGAACCTATGGTATGTTTACACTTGAGCCTCTGGAATGTGGTTACGGCAACACACTTGGCAACAGCCTTCGTCGTGTTCTGCTTTCGTCACTTCCCGGCGTTGCGGTAACGTCAGTCAAGATTGACGGCGTTCAGCACGAGTTTTCGACTATCCCCGGTGTTAAAGAGGATGTAACGGAAATTATCCTCAACATCAAGGGTCTCATTGCAAAAATGTATGGCGAATGCCCGAAAACAGTTTATATTGAAGCTGAGGGCGAGTGCGATGTTACTGCCGGTGACATAAAGACCGACAGTGAGATTGAAATCCTCGACCCCGGTATGCATATAGCTACCCTCGGGCCCGGAGCTAAGCTCTATATGGAGATTACTCTTGACAAGGGCAGAGGATATGTGTCTGCTGAAAAGAACAAGCAGCAGCTTCAGCCGGTAATCGGCATAATTGCTGTCGACAGCATTTATACACCTGTTTTAAAGGTGAATTATACAGTTGAGAACACCCGTGTAGGACAGCGTACCGACTATGACAAACTCATACTTGAGGTATGGACAGACGGTACAATTTCTGCAAAAGAGGCAGTCTCATACGCCGCTAAGCTTCTGGTAGATCATCTTCAGCCGTTCGTAGAGCTGTCTGATGAAGCTATACAGCCTGAGCTTATGGCAGACAAGAGTGAGTCGGGCAAGGATAAGCTCCTCGAAATGACTATCGACGACCTTGACCTTTCCGTACGTTCATTCAACTGCTTAAAGCGTGCAAACATCAACACCGTTGACGATCTTATCAACAAGTCGCAGGGTGATATGATGAAGGTTAGAAACTTAGGCAAGAAGTCGTTTGAGGAAGTCAGAGCAAAGCTCCAGTCTTTAGGCTTTGACCTTGCAAGCGACGATGACAACAATTGACAAGTGACTTTCAATTTGTCTGAAAGGAGAAATATCCATGGCAGGTTCAAGAAAACTGGGAAGAACCAGTGATCACAGAAAGGCTATGCTCAGAGGTATGGTAACACTGCTTCTTGAAAAGGGCAAGATTGTTACTACAGTTGCAAGAGCTAAGGAAGTTCGCAGTGCAGCTGAAAAGATGATCACTCTCGGCAAGGCCGGCACACTGCATACAAAGCGTCAGGTTTACGGCTACATCACTAAGGAAGACGTAGCTAAGAAACTGTTTGATGATATAGCACCCAAGTACGCTGACAAGAACGGCGGTTACACACGCATCATCAAGATCGGCCCCAGAAGAGGCGACGCAGCAGAGATGGCTGTTATCGAATTAGTTTAATTTGATATAATTAAATAGCTTACGCCCACCTTTATGGTGGGCGTTGTTGTTTTTGGGAAAAGTCTTGTATTTGATAAAATTCTGTTATAACTTTTAGTATTTATCTATGATAGCAAGCTACCGATAGTTCTTTTTGTCGGACAGCACTTCTCGGGTTCGCTATTCGAGTGGATACACTTGTCAATATGAAAGAGGGAGACAACCAAAGGGATCAGGTACAAGTCTGAGCCTCGCTTACGCAAGGCTCGTGCACTCCGCTAAAGCTCCGCTGGACTTGACAGCCCCTCTCCCTGTCCCTTAGGTTTTCTCCCAAATCAGTTATTCCTCTTGAGCGACGTGAGGAGCGGGAGCATTGCTAAAGCAATGCTCAGCTTGGCATCCCTCTTTCCTTACCCATACCCACACCCCGTCGGGGTGTTGGCGGAACTCGTAAAACTACCTGAACATTGTATATCTTGTCAATGCAGGGACGCTTAACGCTACACGTCCGTAGGTTAGTACATATATCTCAGGTTAGTAGCGTTTTTTGAAGGGTCAATGTTAGTGCAGTTGCACCGATACACTCACGAAATGATTAATGCCTTGTCGGTACGGAAAATGATTTCAGCGGTGCTGGCTATATATTTCACTGTGTGGCTTTAATAATAATCGGTTTTTCGACAGACTGTACGCACGTCTTTATGGTGGGCGTTGTTGTTTTATCGGTGAAAAAACGGTGAAATTGTGCTTACAGACAAAATCCGCTTGAAAAAGAGCTTGTTTTATGTTAAAATAAAATAAGTATGTTATAGGCTGTCGCAAAGGGCAGCGGGAAAGAGGTACAATTTGGATACATTTGGTGAACAGCTTGTTAAAAAGGCAACAACAGGTGCAGACTGGGCAAAGAGAATAGGTATTGCGGTACTGGGACTGGTGTTAGCTACTGTGCTTATGTGGCTTTCATTCTTTACCGGATTTATGATTCTGACAATGCTTGCTGTCGGCGCACTTTTCGGTCTTGTGTGGCTGCTTACGGGCATGAGCTATGAGTATGAATATATACTTACGAATGACGATCTTGATATAGACAAGATTACGGGCAAGAGAAAGAGAAAACGTCTTATTACGCTGAAAATGAATACAGTTGAGGAATTCGGCATTTATGACGGCACGAACGGAACTAATGCGGACGCTACCGTAATAGCTTCAGACGGAACGAACATAAACGCTTACTATCTCATTGCAAAGCATAAGACGCACGGCAGAACAATGCTGATATTCTCTCCAGATGCAAGAATGGTCGAGATGATACTCACAACATTACCCTATAAGGTAAAGCAGGAAGCAACACAGCGTATCAACGCAATAAAAGCCGATAGCGAAAAGGAATAAGCGAACACTGTCTATCGGGAGGGTCAATGTCAACGACACGCAAAAAGAATAACATTTTCAAAGTGATACTGTCGGGCGTTACTGCGGCGGTAATCATTGCGGCAAGCGCAGGATGCGGTACTGTAGATCTGACTATGGGCAAGAACAACAAGAACAGCAGTGACAACTCTGTTGTTGAGGTGATAATGCCTGCGCAGACAACCACGACCGTGACCACCACAGCGGTCACAACAGAAGCACCGCTGCCTGTAAAATCATACGGTGACGATTTTGTCAGATGCAATGCGGCTATATGTTACGACCTTACGGACGGTAAGGTGATATACAGCAAGAATGCAGGTAAAAAGGTGTTCCCGGCAAGCACCACAAAGATACTTACCGCACTCACTGCCATTGAGTACACTGCGCCCGAATATGAGTATTATGTGGGCAGTGAGCTGGGGCTTGTCGCACAGGATTCAAGTATGTCGTGGATCGCAGAAGGCTCAAGCCTTTGCAGAAACGAGATACTGACGGCTATGCTCGCTCCTTCGGGGAACGATGCGGCATATACCATAGCGGTAAATGTGGCAAGGAAGCTGTACGGCGATGATATAAGCGATAATGACGCTGTAGCGTATTTTGCGGTGCTGATGAACGATTACGCAAAGAAGCTGGGCGCAAAAAACACGCACTTTACAGTGCCGGACGGGTACCACGATGATGAACATTATACCACGGCGGAGGATATGCTAAAGTTTGCAATTGCGGCAACGCAGAGCCGGACGATATGCGATATAACCTGTCAGCCGCTTGCTATAGTATATGACGAGCAGGGGAATGTTCACAGCTGGGATAACGGAAACAAGCTCCTTACCGATACCACAATTCCTTATGAGGTATACGGAATGAAAACGGGATTTACCGATGAGGCAGGCTTCTGCTTTATAGGATATGCAGGTATGAACGGCAAGAAGATACTTACACTGGTGTATGGCGGAGAGGTGGAAAACCGCTATGCCGACACAAAGAAGCTGATGGATCTGGGCTTTGATATTTATGATGAAAATCACGACTACTATACGGTAGAAGAATAAACAAGGATGACGAAGATGAAGATATTATCCATAGAAAGCTCGTGCGACGAAACTGCGGCGGCAATAACCGAGGACGGAAGAAAAGTTATTTCGTCGGTTATAGCAACTCAGATAGACGAACACAAGCTGTACGGCGGAGTAGTACCCGAAATAGCTTCACGCAGACATTGCGAGAATATAACCGGAGTATGTGCAGAGGCTCTTGAAAAGGCGGATATGACGCTTGACGAGATCGACGCAATGGCGGTGACGAACGCACCCGGTCTTATAGGCGCACTGCTTGTCGGGGTGAACTTTGCAAAGGGGCTTGCGCTTGCAAAAAATAAGCCGCTTATCGCTGTGCATCATATCAAGGGGCATATAGCGGCAAACTACATAACGCACCCTGAACTTGAGCCGCCGTATCTGTGTCTTGTGGTTTCGGGCGGACACAGCCATATAGTAAAGGTAAACAGCTATACGGAGCTTGAAACGGTAGGTAAGACGACCGATGATGCGGCAGGTGAGGCATTCGACAAAGCCGCAAGAGCAATGGGCTTTCAGTATCCGGGCGGAGTGCATATCGACAGAGCGGCAAAGCAGGGCGACGCAAAGAAGTATAAGCTGCCAAGACCTGCGACCAAAAATCCGTATGATTTCAGCTTTTCCGGACTTAAAACTGCTGTTATCAACCTTATACACAACAACGAACAAAAGAGCATTGAAACTGATGTAAATTCGCTTGCCGCCTGCTTTCAGGACACTATCACGTCTATACTTGCGGAAAAATTCATGGCGGCGGCTGATGAGCTTGGTTACACAAAGCTCGCACTTGCAGGCGGTGTAGCGGCAAACTCTATGCTCCGTGACAAGCTGTCGGAAATGGCGAGTGCCTGCGGCAAGCAGTTCTATATGCCTGATATTTCGCTATGCGGCGACAATGCGGCTATGATAGGCTGTCAGGGATATTATGAGTATCTGGCAGGAAATACGGCTGATATGTCGCTGAATGCGTATGCTACGAAGAAGCTGCATATGTTGTAAAATATAGATCTATACAAACAAAAAGCAATCCGCCGTCAACGGTTAATTCCGTGACGGCGGATAATTTGATATTAAAACGGATTTTTCAATCATATAGCGTCAAGATTCAATGTCCAGCTGTTTATCTTATATGTTCCGTTATCGAGCAGATATTCTATCTTCGCACTGCGGTGAGCCTCGTACAAGTCGAGATAAGGCACTGTTGCGGTAAAGCCTGTATCGGTAATATCGGAAATGACGCAGGCTGTAGTATCCCATATATTCTTTCCGTCGGAAACAGCGTCGGTATTTTTGTACAGCTTGCCGTTTATATCCTTGTAGAATGCGGTTTCGTCCGCAAGGTTCTTATAGAATGTGCTGTCAAGATATTCTTTTGTGAAATACTTCTCGGTATCGGCTTTAAGCGAGGCGAGAGTATCATAAACGCTTTCTACGGGAGAGTAGCAAAAGCCGTTATCATCGGTTACCGAAGCGGAATTATCTACAGGCAGGCTGCAACGGTTATAGATAGCGTAAAACTTGTCCGCTATGGGCATATTCAGCTTTACGGTTTCTTTGGCGGCTTCTTCGGTCAGTGCGGTCGTTTTATCCTCAGACGATACCGCAGAACTGCTCTCCTGCTGTGATACGGCAGACGGTGTATTCTCAGCCGAACAGGCGGTAAACAGGGCGGCGGTAACGGCTAAGGCGATGAATGCTATCTTCTTTTTCATATTTTCCTCCGTGTCAGTTGAATATGTAGTATTTGCCGATTTCGTTATAAGTACGCATAAAACGCGAGCTTCCCGAATAACCCTCGTTTATAAGTATCTTTTCAATTGCGGGGTCGAATATATACGTTGTGCCTTTTATATCAATCTCTGCCCAGCTATGTTCGCCGGCACCTCCGGCGGGATTTGTGTGATACCCGTATATCATACGGGTGTCAAAGCCAAGCGAACGTGTCATATATTTGAATGCAGAGGTAAAATCATAACATACGCCATACTTGTTATCAATTATAAAGCAGGCGTAAAGCTGTTCGGTATACTGCTTTTTGCTTTGAGGTATAAGCAGAGTTCTTTCTATATAACTTGATTGCATAAGATAATCGTATACAGCTTTCAGCTTTTGTTTGTCGCTCATGTCCTTTGTGATTATCTTGTCGAGTATCGGCTGTATTTTTTCGTCAAGAGGTTCATATCCCGATGAGATATATTTGCCTTTCTTTATCGGGGTCTGCTTATTTGCCGTTGTAACTGCCGCAGGGACGGTCGTTTCGGGCGGCGGTGTTGTGGCAGTCGTTGTCCGGATAACGGTTTTTTCGCTGCTGAGATAATCGCAGTGAATAAATCTGCCGTTTTCCAGCTTATAATAATCAGTGTCGGTTACCGCTACTACCTTTACCTTATCGTTTATCATATATAAATCGGCGGTCGGCGCACCGAGATATGCCTTTGTCCTGCTGTATACCGATGTATTGAGGTACATTTCTGCGGATTTTTTTGTTTCCTTCCATTTCGGCTCTGCCGTTGTGGCAGGAGTTGAAGCAACGGTTGCCAAAACAGTAGTTGTTTCTTTTGCTTTTGTTGTTGTTGTGACGGCGGTTGTAACGCTGACGGTGGCAGGAAGCGTGCTTTCCTCATATATTGTACCGCTTGTTGCGGCGGCTGAGGAGGAAGAGCCGGTTTCGCTTTGGTTGCCGTCAATATAAGCTACTCCCTCGGCTGAGCAGGCTGTGACGGAAAGAATGACCGACACGGCAAGAATTATCGCCATTTTTTCATTTGTTGATCTTTTCATTTTACCCTCTTGTTTTATCTGCGTATTATGAGATATTGTACTTGTATTTTAACACAAGGGCTTCGATTAGTCAACGGTATGTGTTACAAAAATCAACGGTTTGAAATCCGATATATGCTACACTTTAGATAAATGAACTGTTTATTTTATGTTTTCAGATTGTTTATATTAATTACGGAGGCTCGGATGGTTAAATTCGGAGAAAGAGTAAAGCAGTTAAGACTAAGTGCAGGCATGACGCAGGAACAGCTCGCTGAAAGGATATGGGTGACAAAAGCGGCAATAAGCAATTACGAATTGTCGGAGCGTAACCCTTCTCCCGAAACGATAATCAAAATAGCCGGAGTATTCGGAGTTACGACAGACTATCTGTTAGGGCTTGAGGATAAGAGAAGCCGTACACTTGATATAAGCGGACTTTGCGAGGAGGATATACGCTTTTTGCAGTCTGCGGCGGCTCTGCTGAAAAAGAAAAACGCAGTGAAAAAATCCGTTGCAGAACATTGACAGCCGCTGTATTACGATGTATAATAGCTATATTGTACATTAAACAGATAGAAACGGTAGACTTAAAGGAGCGACTTATGGCAATAAGCATAACCGAAGCATCGGAGCTTAAAAAAGCGGTACTTGACAATTTCGGCGTAACGCTGCATTTTCACGATGGCTGCGGAGGACAGTATTTCACGCTGGACGAGAGAAACGATGAGATAAAGCGGTTTATTGAGAGCTACTTCGATAAAAAGGGAATGACCGTTACATTTATAGCAAGGGGAACGCAGTTCTCTGTAGGAGGTAACAATGCTTGACCGGTTTTCAAGAACACAGCTCGTTTTCGGTAAAGAGGCAATGGACAGGCTGAAAGGCTCTCGTGTTGCGGTATTCGGCGTAGGCGGCGTAGGCGGGTATACCGTTGAGGCGCTTGCACGCTCGGGAGTGGGAGCGATTGATATTATAGACGATGATAAGGTGTGCCTTACCAATATAAACCGTCAGATAATAGCTACGGGAAAGACGGTCGGTAAGTACAAGGTCGATGTTGCAAAGGAGCGAATCGAGGAAATAAATCCCGACTGCAAGGTGACAGCCTTCAGAACATTCTATATGCCCGAAACGGCGGATGAGTTTGACTTTACTCAGTACGACTATGTGGTTGACGCAATAGATACGGTTACGGGAAAAATAGCACTTATTGAAAATGCAAAGAAAGCAGGAACGCCGATCATAAGCTCTATGGGAGCGGGAAACAAGGTCGATCCTACGGCATTTGAGGTTGCGGATATATATAAGACCTCTGTGTGTCCTCTTGCAAGGGTAATGCGCTATGAGCTTAAACGCAGGGGAATAAAGAAGCTCAAGGTGGTATATTCAAAGGAAAAGCCGATACCGCCTATTGCTGACGAAGATCCGAACGGTGAAAACGGTTGTCTTTCTAAGGCGGATAAGGTGCCAGGAAAAAGACAGGTGCCGGGAAGTACAGCATTTGTGCCGTCTGTGGCAGGGCTTATTATCGCAGGGGAAGTTATAAAGGACATAATCGGGTATAAAGCCGGTGAACGAAATTAAATAATATGCGGATGAAGTATCTTTCGGAACAGTATAAAGATACTTCATTTTTTTCTTGACAATATTATAATGAAGTGATAGAATAAAAGGTGAAATAAATCTCTCAATTGCATTATCAGCACGGAGGTGTTTGCTTGCTTTTGATATATCTGGCAATGGTTGATTCCGACGAGGAAAAAGACCTTGTCGAAAAGCTGTACAACACCTATAAAAACACTCTTTACAATATTTGCTTTGCGATAGTCCGCAATCGGACGGATGCTGAAGATGCGGTTCACGATACTTTTATACGCATTATAGACAATCTGTGTAAAATCAAAGATGTTGATTCTCCTCAGACTAAAGCGTTCTGCATAGTGATAGCAAGAAATGTGGCGGTGGATATACTCAGAAAAAGCAAGAAAAGTGTTTTTGTTACGGAAGAGGAGCTTGATTTTTACGAATCAGACGCAAAAAATGAGGAAGCTGCTCTTTCAAACATAGGTGTAGAGCGGCTGAAGCAGGCTTTAAGACGGTTGCCAAAGGAATACTATGATGTACTTATGCTGAATGTGAAATCCGGATGCTCCCTTTCCGAAATGTCGGGCATTCTGGGTATAAGCTATCAGGCGGTAAGATATAAGCTGAGAAAAGCAAGAAGTATGTTGCTGAAAGAAACGGAGGTTAAAAATGAACAACATTGAAATCGCACTGGAGGAAACCATGTATGAAATGATTTTCTCCGATATTCCCGAAACAAATTATAAGATTCACCATTCGTTTGACCGGAGAATGAAGAAGATGATACGCAGTTATTTAGCCGACAATACTCTTGATAAAAGTATTCATAAGTCGAAAAAGCGTTGGCGATATATCATAATTATTGCTGTGACACTTGTTCTTACAATCACAGCGGCGGCGGTGGTCTGCTATAATAATATCACTCTTGAAAAGCATGATACATTTTCACTGTTACATATTGAGGACACTGAAAAAGCACCGGAAAATATAGAACGGGAATATGTAATCACGGCTGATATAGACGGATATATGAGAAATACGTATTATAACAATGATGGGTGTATGATAGAAGAATATAAAGACGGCGACAGCCAAATCATATTTTCTCAGATGACCTTCAGCCATTTCAACGGCACACGTATAAACACCGAAACAGCCGAAGACGCTATTACGGCTGTTGATGTCAACGGGATAACGGCGTTGTATTTTGAAAACGGCAAGGAAAATATGCTGGTATGGAATAATGACGAGTATGTTTTTTCTTTTCAGGCTAATAAGCTCAGCAAAGACGAGCTAATAGCATTATCGGAGAGCGTAAAACCAAAGCAATGATACGTCAGAATGCACAAAACAGCGTCGGAAATTTGTGCATTTGTACAAAATAAGCCGAAGCGATAAAAAAGCAGTACGCAGTACCTCTTTCATACGTTTTATTAATAGGGACTGAATTTAAGCCCTGATAAAACAACGGAGGTATTTATACTATGAAGAAAAGAGTACTCGCATTTTTACTGGCAACGGTGTTTGTTCTTACGCTTGTTATGAGCGTATCGGCGGAGGGGGTACAGTGCGACCTGTCCGGCACCAAAAACTGTACGCTTACGGTCAAAGGCACTACTGCGCATTGTCACAGCTCGCTTACCGATTCAAGCGGTACTATCAAAAGTGTGAAAGTCGAACAATCGCTTGAGAAGTTTGCTTTCCTGTGGTTCTGGAACACAGAGGGCGGACCTTGGACAAGAACGGTAAACTCGGGCGTAGCGCAATTCGACAATTACAAGGTCGTATCGAGCGGTACATATCGTGTGAAATCTGTATTCACCGTTACTACCAAGGATGGCAAGTCCGAAACGATTACTATGTACAGCAATGAAGTAAAAGTTGCATAAAAGCACCCTCTTTACCGGTCAAGCGGTAAAGAGGGTTTTTCTGTGCCGTTTTTCTTGACCTTGCGGGGAAATTGTGATATATTATCACTGTAAATGCAGATAATAAGGCAAAGGAGTGTTGCTAAAAATGGGCGGAAATCAGGCGGAATATGATATAGCGATAATCGGAACGGGGCCTGCGGGCATATCGGCGGCTATCAATGCAAGAATACGCAACAAGAGCTTTATACTTTTCGGAAATGCCGACCTCAGCGCAAAGGTCGAACGCTCGCATATAATATCGAATTATCCTGCTCTGCCCGAAATAAGCGGCAGTGAACTGAATAGGAGATTCGCCGCTCACTTAAAGCAGATGGATATAGAGATAACCTGCGAGCGTATTACGGGAGTGTATAATATCGGCAGGTATTTTATGCTCCTTGCAGGGCAAAAGGAATATAAGGCGGACGCTGTCATTCTGGCGACGGGCGCACAGGCCGTAAACGAAATAAAGGGCGAGCGTGAGCTTCTCGGCAAGGGCGTAAGCTATTGCGCCACCTGTGACGGAAATTTCTATAAAGGGAAAACGATAGCCGTTATCAGCGATAACAAGGAGAGCGAAGAAGAAGTGGATTTTCTGGCGGAGCTTGCAGAGAAGGTTTATTTCTGCCCGTCATATAAGACGGATTACTCGAGAGAAAATGTTATCAGATTATCCGGCTTTGTCAAGAGCGTAAACGGAGAGCGTCACGCAGACGGGATAACGCTTTCTGACGGCAGTATAATTGCCGTTGACGGAGTGTTCTTTCTGAAGCAGACGGTTTCGGCGGATGTACTGCTTGACGGGCTTGAGATGAATAACGGCAGTGTTGCGGTAAATCGTGATATGTCAACAAGCGTAAAAGGGTGCTTTGCCTGCGGAGATTGCACAGGCAGACCGTATCAGATAGCCAAGGCTATCGGAGAGGGGAATGTTGCACTTCACAGTGCGGTGGCGTATCTGGCGGAAAGCAAGGGTAAAAAAGAATAATAAAAACAGCAGCAACGGTACGGTGATTAGTAGCGTTGCTGCTGTTTGTAGAAAAAGTCTTTTGTTTAATGTGCTTCTGTTATATCGTTCAGCCTTGACTATGATAGCAGGCTACCGATAGTTCTGTTTGTCGGACAGCACTTCTCGGGTTCGCTATTCAAATGGGTACACTTGTCAATATGAAAGAGGGAAGAATCAAAGTAATTAGGAAAACAACTTCTAAGCAATTACAATCCCCACCTTAGTTGGCCCGGCTTGACCGAGCAACAGAAGCTCACCCTTTTAAATGTTAGAGGGTAACAGCGTAATGATGGTGCTAAGGGAAAACAATCCCCACCGTCACGGCTCGGAATAGTTTCAGAATTGTAAAGGCATGACTATCTGAATACTGTACAGCAAGCCAAATAATTATATCAGCCGTGCCACCTCCCTTTGACAAGGGAGGCAAGGGTGTTGGTGATTTTCGAGGGATAGTGCGGTTTTTTTAAGTTCACCGTCAGTGTAGTTGTACCGTATACTCACGAAAATATTAATGCCTTGTCGGTACGGAAAATGCTTTCAGCGGTGTTGGCGATATATTTCACAGTACAATTTAATGATAAATAGGATTATATAAACTGAAAGCAGCAACGGTACGGTGATTAGTAGCGTTGCTGCTGTTTGTTATTACTGCTGTGCTTCAAGGTTTGCTTTCAGCTTGTCGGAATATTCACGGATGACCTTGCGGTCCGACTTGTTTACGATCTTATAAGTCGTCCTTGAATAGAAATGGCTGTTGGTATCCCATATAACAGGAACGATGCCAAGCTCGGTCAGCTTTCCGAGTACAATCGACAGGCACTCGGAGGAATCGGTGTGGGTTGCGTCCTTTGCCATATTGCTTGCAGGATAGGTCGATGTCGTTTCTCCCATAAATACGGGGATGTCGTTATCCAGAAAAGCCTTTTTCAGCTCGGCACACTGGCTGTCGATATATTTAAGCCATTCCTCGCCGCCTATTTTATTCGACCAGTACATAGAGTTGTCGACATAGTGGACAGACACCATAAGTCTGTCATTTACCAGATCCTCAGGCATTTTAAATCTTGAAGAGGTCGTTTTATCTATGTTTGTCCAGTAGCCCGAAACGATAAGCACACGCTGTGCGTTATATCCGCCTGTGCTTCTTACTGCGTCTACAAACGCCTGATTTAGCGTGTTGGTCATCTTGTAAGCGTTGGTTTCGGACTGTGCCTTGAGATTACCGTTTGAATCAAACTGATCGCCGCCGAGATATTCGTTATAGCCCTCGAAAACGAGCGTGTAGGGATAATCCGCAAAATACTCGGCTATCTGCGTCCACAGATGAGTGAATATCTCTTTGCACTTGTCAAGGTCGTTTCTTCTTATGATAAATTCGTCGAAGTGGTGGATGTTTATAACGGAATATACGCCTGCCTTTTCGCAGTAATCAACAATCTCCTTAACTCTTTTAAGGTATTCCTTGTTTATCGTATATGTATTGTCATTTTCCATCATATTGCCCCAGAACACAGGAATACGAACTGTGTTGAAGCCTTCCGCCTTCATACCGTCTATTATTTCCTGCGTGGTAACATCCGCTCCCCAGCAGGTTTCATAGTCCTGCGGTTCGTTTCCGCCGACAACGGGAATCCATTCATACGTTATCTTTTCGCAATCGGTCGCTTCGTATGCTTCCATCGTGTTGCCGAGACTTATGCCAAGCCCCATTTTTTCAGCCATTTCGGTTGCTGTGATTATCTCATAGCGTGAATCGTCCGGTTCGGGTGCAGATGAAGTATCACTGCTTTCGTTATCCGAAATACCGCTCTGAACGTCCGACGCCGGCTGACTTTCCGTCCCCGATGTGACATTTCCGGCGCAGCCTGTCAGCATAAGTGCCATTACCGTAAGTATTGCCGTTAATCTCTTTTTCATAAGAATACCTCTTTAGCAAAAAGAGCCGTTACATAAATCTATGCAACGGCTCCCAAGTGTTTATGGTTTATTTTGCGTAATCTATAGCTCTGCTTTCTCTTATCAGATGTACCTTTATCTGACCGGGATATTCCATCTCGTTCTCGATACGCTGAGAAATTTCTCTTGCAAGAACTATCATCTTATCATCGTCAACCTGTTCGGGCTTTATCATGATTCTTACTTCACGGCCTGCCTGAATAGCGAATGACTTTTCAACACCGTTGTAAGAGCTGCATATCTCTTCGAGCTTCTGCAGACGCTTGATGTAGTTTTCGTAGTTTTCGCTTCTTGCGGCGGGACGTGCGGCGCTTATTGCGTCGGCTGCCTGTACAAGAGCGGCAATAACAGAGTGTATCTCAACATCGCCGTGGTGAGCCTCGATAGCGTGGATAACTTCGGGGCTTTCCTTATACTTACGGCAGACATCGACACCTATCTGAACGTGTGAGCCTTCAATCTCGTGGTTAAGAGCCTTGCCTATATCGTGCAGAAGACCTGCTCTTCTTGCAAGAGTTGCGTCAACGCCAAGCTCGCTTGCCATTATGCCTGCAAGGTGAGCGACCTCTATTGAGTGGTTAAGTACGTTCTGACGGTAAGAGGTACGGTAGTAAAGGCGGCCGATAAGCCTTACAAGCTCGTGGTGCAGGCCGTTGACGTTGGTTTCCATAACGGCACGCTCGCCCTCCTGCTTGATTTTAAGCTCGACCTCACGTCTTGCCTTTTCTACTGTTTCTTCAATTCTCGTGGGATGGATACGTCCGTCCTGAATGAGCTTTTCAAGCGCTATTCTTGCTATCTCACGTCTTACATGGTCATGGCAGGAAAGCGTTATAGCCTCGGGGGTATCGTCAATGATAAGGTCAACACCTGTGAGTTGTTCAAGCGCACGGATGTTTCTGCCCTCACGGCCGATTATTCTGCCCTTCATTTCGTCATTGGGCAGAGGCACTACGGATACTGCCACCTCTGATACGGTATCGGCGGCAAGTCTTGAAATAGCAAGGGAGATATACTGTCTTGCCTTTTCGTCGCATTCGTCCTTAAGACGCTGTTCGTAAGCTGTAATCTTGACTGCCTTTTCGTGCGAAAGCTCGCTGTCAAGCATACTCAGCAGGTGTTCCTTCGCCTGATCTAAAGTAAAGCCGGATATTTTTTCGAGAATATCCATCTGGCTTTTCTTGATGGATTCGGCTTCAGCCAGCTTTTCTTCAGCCTTCTTGTTCTTGTTCTGGAGCTGTTCTTCAAGTCGTTCGATCTTATCGTTCTTCTTGTCGAGGTTCTCCTCTTTCTGCTGAAGTCTTCTTTCAGAGCGTGTTACCTCTGCTCTGCGTTCCTTGAGTTCTCTTTCGGTTTCGCTTTTGAGTTTCTGAATTTCTTTTTCGTTGTTTTCTTTGAGTTTAAAGATCTCGTCTTTAGCCTCAACCAGTGCGGTCTTCTTTGTTGCCTGAGCTTTTTCGTTAGCCTCGGATACTATCCTGCTTGCTTCCTTCTCGGCAGATTCTATCTGCGCTTCTGCCGTCTTTTTTCTATGCTCGATACCCATTTTGTACATAACAAAACCGAATATCGCCGCTCCGACTACGAATGCCGCCGCACAGAGTGTAACTGCAAGCCACACTTCCATGGGTAAGCGTTCCTCCTTTTCTGAATTGCCGTGTCACGCCGCCGCAAAACTGCATAAGCGCCTGCACGGCTGATTTTACATTTCAACATTTAATTGTATATATGTAAAATAAGCGGATCGTCCTGTCTTTTGTTGGTGAAAATTTACAAGGCAGCTGACTTTCCTGAGTTATAATAGATATTTACTCGATATTAATTTTACGGCATTTTCAACAAATTGTCAAGGGCTTTTTATAAAAAAACACTAAATTATTTTGGAAAATAGTGAAAATCTATTGACAACATTTTACCGCTATGATATAATAATCAAACTGTGAAATCGCTATTACCGTTATGCAGTGCGGTTTTACAACACATTTTAATAAGCCGATGTGATGGAATTGGCAGACGTGACGGACTCAAAATCCGTTGGTAGCAATACCGTGCGGGTTCGACCCCCGCCATCGGCACCAAAAAAGCAGGGTTATGCCTAAACAGGCATAGCCCTGCTTTTTTTGGTGCCGGGGGGCGAACTCGCACTGTGCGGGTCGTGCATGGATGCACGATAGCGGTTGCACAAAGTCGCTGCACAATGCGCCGACCCCAACGACCGCAAACGCAAGGATGCGTGATAGTGCTTGCCCAAAGTTTTAAGCATGGATGCTTAAAGGCAGCCGCACTTAGTTGCCACACGATGTGGCAACCCAAACGGCTGACGAGGCACGATGCGAAACCAACAAAGCGTTCATAAACGTGCAAAGGATGCGTGATAGCGGTCGCACAAAGTCGGCGCAAGGATGCATAAAGACAGCCACACAGAGCCGTTGCACGATGCAACGGCACAAATGGCTGTCGATGCACAGATGCAACGGCACAAATGGCTGTCGATGCACAGATGTGGCAACCCAAATGGCTGACGAGGCAAGGATGCTTACAAGCAACAACTTATACAATTTTTAATGCAAAGTGTTGACAAATTACAACAATATATTGCAAAATCCGTTTAAATTTGTTATACTATACCAAAAGGACCAAAAGGACCAAAAAACAAAAAGACCGAAAGAGCCGAAGGACCGATAACATCATAAGCAATCGGGCTGTCGGTTTTAAGGGGAGGGCATATATGAGCGTGAAATACATACTGTATAATCCTTTATCGTGCAACGGCAAAGGAACAGAGCTTGCGAAAAAGCTGACGGAAATATACAAGGACGATGAACTGAAATATTGCAATATGACGCAGATAAGCGGATACGGCACATTTTTTGACAGTATTTCTCCCGAAAGCGATATTGTGCTGTGCGGCGGTGACGGTACGCTTAACCGTTTTATAAACGACAGCGACGGGTATCCTTATGAAAATCCGCTGTATTATTACGGTACAGGAAGCGGAAATGATTTTTTGCGTGATCTCGGTATGGAGCAGGGCTGCGAGCCTGTAAGGATAAACGAATATGTCAGAAATCTGCCGATCGTAACGGTAAACGGCAAAAGCTCACGGTTTATCAATGCTATAGGCTACGGTATTGACGGATATTGCTGTGAAAAGGGCGATGAGCTGAGAGAAAAATCCGACAAGCCGATAAATTATACATCTATTGCGGTTAAAGGTCTGCTGTTTCATTTCAGGCCGGCGAATGCGGTTATAAACGTTGACGGCAGGGAGTACAGCTATAAGAAGGTATGGCTTGCACCGACAATGAACGGCAGGTTTTACGGCGGCGGTATGATGACCGCTCCGCAACAGGACCGAAACAATCCCGAAGGGAAGCTGTCGGTTGTTGTGATGCACGGCAGTGGGAAGCTGAAAACGCTTATGGTATTCCCTTCAATCTTCAAGGGGGAGCATATCAGCCATACCGAGATGGTAGAGGTGCTGACCGGAAAGGAAATCACAGTGCGGTTTGATTCGCCTGCCGCATTGCAGATAGACGGCGAAACGGTAAAGAATGTCAGCGAATATTCGGTGAAGGCATATGACAGGGAGAACGGCGACCGGCGGTATACAGACGGAGAAAAGGAAAAAGAAAGCGAAACGGTTTGAATAAGTGCATAGGCAGGCGATGTCGGGTTGGGATGGTGCTATATTTAATAGAATATATTCGTAGAGCCTGCTTATATAGGAGATAAAACGGTAAACAAAAAACCGCTTGATTTTGACAATCAAGCGGTTTTTAATTGGTCTGAGTGACAGGATTTGAACCTGCGGCCTCTACCACCCCAAGGTAGCGCGCTACCAATCTGCGCCACACCCAGATAACAGTAAACATTATACACGGTTTTCGGGTATTTGTCAAGGGCTTTTTTAAAAAAATACGAAAAATTTTCGGCAGAGCTGTTAAAACGGCTTTGTTGTGCGAAATGACAGGCTGTGGTCAATGTTGCCGTGGGGTAAAGCGGAGCGGCTGTGGTCGATGTTGCCGTAGGGTGAAGCGGAGCGGCTGTGGTCGATGTTGCCGTAGGGTGAGGCGGAGCGTCTGTGGTCGATGTTGCCGTAGGGTGAAGCGGAGCGTCTGTGGTCGATGTTGCCGTAGGGTGAGGCGGAGCGTCTGTGGTCGATGCGGCCGTAGGGTGAAGCGGAGTGGCTGTGGTCGATGTTGCCGTAGGGTGAGGCGGAGCGGTTGTGGTCGATGTTGCCGTAGGGTGAAGCAGAGCGGTTGTGGTCGATGATGCCGTAGGGTGAAGCGGAGCGGCTGTGGTCGATGTTGCCGTAGGGTGAAGCGGAGCGGTTGAATGATATACGGAAAGGTAAGTTTTGAGAAAAAATGACGTTTGCTATTGCGAACACGGATAATTTGTGGTACAATATAAAATGTGTCGGTATGTGCAGATGAAGCGCTGTATGCGTCAAAGATACAGGCGGCAGATACAGATGACACAGGAAAGTAAAAAATCCGATGAAAAGGACGGTTATTTATAATGACAAATTATGAAACTTACGAAAGCCCTTTCTGTACGAGATATGCAAGCGAGGAAATGCAGTTTACATTCTCCGCACAGAAGAAGTTTTCGACATTCCGCAGATTGTGGGTAGCGCTTGCGAGAGCGGAAATGAAACTCGGACTTGAGCAGGTAACGCAGGAAAAGGTCGACGAACTTGAGGCACATATTGATGATATTGACTTTGCTTATGCGGCTGAGGAGGAGAAGAAGCTCCGCCACGATGTTATGGCGCACGTTCATACATACGGAAAGTGCTGTCCGAAGGCCGAGGGCATAATCCATTTAGGTGCTACAAGCTGTTATGTAGGCGACAACACCGATGTTATCGTAATGCGTGACGCTATGAAGATAGTACACAGAAAGCTTGTGAACGTTCTTTCGAACTTCGCTTCTTTTGCGGATAAATATAAGGATATGCCCTGTCTTGCATATACACATTTACAGCCTGCACAGCTGACTACCGTAGGCAAGCGTGCTACGCTGTGGATGAACGAACTTCTGATGGATCTTGAGGATCTTGAGTATCAGATGGGTAATCTGAAACTGCTCGGTCAGAAGGGTACTACAGGCACACAGGCGAGCTTTATGGAACTGTTCCACGGCGACGAGGAAAAGATAGAAAAGCTGGAGCAGATGATAGCTGAGGAAATGGGATTCAAGCAGTGCGTACCCGTAAGCGGTCAGACATATTCAAGAAAGGTAGACAGCAGAATAGTTAATGTACTGGGCGGTATCGCACAGAGCTGTTCAAAGTTCTCGAATGACCTGCGTATCCTTGCAAACTTCAAGGAGATGGAAGAACCTTTCGAGAAGAATCAGATCGGTTCTTCGGCTATGCCTTATAAGAGAAACCCGATGAGAGCGGAGAGAATTACATCGCTTTCAAGATATGTAATGATAGATACTCTTAACCCCGCATTCACGGCAGGCACGCAGTGGTTTGAGAGAACGCTCGACGACAGTGCGAACAAGCGTATCGCAGTAGCGGAGGCATTCCTTGCAACAGACGCTATACTGAACATTATGCTGAATATCACAAACGGACTGGTCGTATATCCTAAGGTTATCCGTGCAAGAGTAATGAAGGAGCTTCCTTTCATGGCAACGGAAAACATTATGATGGACGCAGTTATGAAGGGCGGAAACAGACAGGAGCTTCACGAGAAGATAAGACAGCACAGCATTGCCGCAGGTAAGGTCATCAAGGAGGAGGGCGGAGAAAACGACCTCGTTGACAGAATCGCCGCAGATCCCGACTTCATGACGACAAAGGAAGAAATCGAGGCAAAGCTCATCCCTGAAAATTACACAGGCAGAAGCGCAAGCCAGGTGAGTGCATTCCTTGACAGGTGCATAAAGCCTGTCCTTGAAAAGAATAAGGACGTTCTCGGAGAAAAGGCTGAGCTTTCCGTATAATGAACGGATTGTGAAAATTGCAGAAATTCTTTACTATTTCTTGACTAATCGAAATCATTATAGTATAATACTATAATGTATAAATTAACAGGATGTGCTGAGGCACAGAAACGGAGTGAAACATTTGAAAAGAGTGGCAAAGCCTGTGTTCTTTATAGTGCTGGCGGTTATACTGGCATTTACAGGCATAGTATTTTTCGGTGTTCATACCCAGTACGGCGATTTCACGAACACTATTATAAGAGGTGTAAGTGATATTCGTTGGGGTATTGATATCAGAGGCGGTGTCGACGTTACATTTACGTCACCGGCAGATTACGATGCGACCGATGAAGAGGTCGATGCGGCAAAGTCGATCGTTGAAACAAGACTTGTTGCAAACAACATAACAGACTATGAGGTTTATGTTGATTATAACAGCGATAAGATAATCGTGCGTTTCCCGTGGCAGGCTGAGGATGACAGCTTTGATCCGGAAGCGGCTGTAAAGGAGCTTGGTGCTACCGCACTGCTCACCTTCAGAGAAGGCTCGGAAAAATCACTTTCCAACGGTCAGACATATGAGGATCTGCCTCTTATCATTTCCGGCTCGGACGTTGAAAAGGCTTCTGCCGTATATCAGCTCAAGAGCGGAAGCAGCAAGGAATATGAGTATATGGTATCCTTAAAGCTGAAGGACAGCGGCAAGGAGAAGTTTGCAGAGGCTACAAAGAAGCTTGCTTCATCAAAGGGATACATCTCGACATATATGGATGACAAGTGTATATCCACAGCTTCGGTCAAAGAGGAAATCAGCGGCGGTGAGGCTACGATAAGCGGTAACTTTACGGCGGATGAGGCTAAGGCGCTTGCAGACCAGATAAACGGCGGTGCGTTACCGTTCAAGCTGGAAACATCAAGTTTCAGCACTATCTCGCCCACACTCGGTACGGGTGCCCGTGACGCTATGGCAATTGCCGGCGTTATTGCATTCGGCCTTATTATGATATTCATGATATCACTGTACAGACTGCCCGGTGTAGTTGCCGTTATAGGTCTTATCGGACAGGTTGCAGGTACATTCTGTGCTATAACAGGCTTCTTCCCGTTCTCAAACAGCTTTACGCTGACAATACCCGGTATCGCAGGTATCATTCTTGCGGTAGGTATGGGCGTTGACGCTAACGTTATCACGGGTGAGCGTATAAAGGAAGAAATAAACAGCGGCAAGACGATAGACACAGCGATAGCTACAGGCTATAAGAGAGCGTTCAGTGCGGTATTTGACGGTAATATCACAATGATTATCGTTGCTATCATACTTATGGGTGCTTTCGGTACTCCCGACAGTCTTGCGTCTACTATACTGAAGCCCGTATTCTTCATGTTCGGTGCTTCGACAGAGGGTACTATCTACTCATTCGGCTATACTCTGATGGTCGGCGTAATACTGAACTTCCTGTTCGGCATATTTGCGACAAGACTTATGACAATGTCGCTTTCCAGATTCAAGATATTCAGAAATCCCGCTCTCTACGGCGGAAAATCTGCAAAGAAGCGTGCCGCTGAAAAGGCTGCCGCAACGGAAGGCGGTGCTTCAAAATGAATAACAAAAAAGTATTTGATTTTATAGGATACAGAAAGATACTCTTTCTGATACCGATCGTCATTGCTGTAATTACGGTTATCTTCAATTGCGTATTCGGCATTGAAATGGCAATTGAATTCAAGGGCGGTACAATGCTGACCTACAGCTATACCGGCGAAATTGACACAAATGCGGTAAAGAAGACGGTCGAGGGCGAAAACTACGGTGCTGTTACGGTAACTACAGGTTCTTCGATGAACAGCTCACTTGAAGTCGTTGAAATCTCATTCTCGTCTTCGGAGGGACTTACAGCAGATAAGCAGACATCTTTATCGGATAAGCTCCAGCAGACCTTCAAGGATAACAGCCTTACGCTTGTAAACAGCCAGGATGTCAACCCCACATCAGGTACGGAGTTCTTCCTTAAGTGCCTTGTTGCGGTATTGTTCTCGTTTGTACTGCTCGTTATCTATATTGCGTTCAGATTCAAGAAAATCGGCGGTCTTTCGGCAGGTGTGTTTGCACTGGTAGCCCTTGTTCACGACTGTTTCATGGTTTATGCGGTGTTCGTGTTCTGCCGTTTCCCTATCGACGCAAACTTTATGGCGGTTGTTCTTACCGTGCTCGGTAACTCTATCAACAATACAATCGTTGTATATGACCGTATCAGAGAGAACCGTAACCTTTACGGCAACTCGCTTTCACTCAAGGAACTTGTTAATATGAGTATCACTCAGTCGATAACACGTTCTGTAAACACAACTGTTACAACAGCCTTTGCCGTACTCGCAATCTGCGTTGTATGCGCAATCTGCGGCGTAACCTCGATAATGACATTTGCTATTCCTATGATGGCAGGTCTTATCTGCGGTACTTATTCTTCACTGTGCATCTCGGGTCCCCTGTGGGTACTCTGGCAGGAGAAGCACGGCAAGAATTATACAAATGCAGGAAACGGCGAAAGCAAGAAGGATACAAAGAATCTTGCTTCAAAGGGTACGGTAGACACAAAGAAGCTTATGGTATAATCACCTGCGGCTGATAATTCAATCAAAAATAAAAGCCGCATAGCACATAAAGTCTTTGCGGCTTTTGAATTTAGACAGATATTCATAAAAACCAAATGGGAGAGATTTTTAAAAACCCGGAGGATATTTTGAAAAGAGATATTACTAAAAAAATCACAACACATATCGGTAAACTTATACGCAGTCCAAAGCTGTTGCTGACGCTGATAATTCCGCCGATAGCGGTAATTGTCATAGGACTTGCGGTATTTGCAGGCAGCGGGCTTTATCCGTTCGGAGATAAAACGCTCGCATGGTGCGATATGCACCAGCAGGTGCTTCCTTTATTGCTCGACTTCAAGGACATACTTGAGGGCAAGGGGGATTTCTTCTTCAACTGGCAGAATGCCGGCGGAATGAATTTCCTCGGTGTGTTCCTGTTCTTTATATCAAGTCCGTTTTCGCTTCTTGTTGCATTTGTAGACAAGGCGGACATGATGCTGTTCATGAACATTATGACGCTTATGAAAATGGCTGTCTGTGCGATAACTGCAAATGCGTACTTCCGCACCTGCCATAAAAAGCTGGATGTGACATATTCGGCGCTTTTCAGCGTTATGTATGCGTTCAGCGGTTACTCTATGCTGTTCTATCAGAACACGGTATGGCTCGATGTAATGTACTTCTTCCCGCTGCTGCTGATAGCGTTCAATTCGCTCGTAAAGCGTAAACGTACAGGCGGTCTTATATTCTGTCTTGTCGGAATGCTGGTGCTGAATTATTATCTCAGCTATATGGTGGTATTGTTCACGATACTGTATTTCGGCGTTTACATTTTTCTTAACAGAAAAAAGGGCAGTACAAAGGGCATTGCGCCGAGGTTTATCATAGGCTGCGGTATAGCGGCGCTGATTTCCGCTGTTGTATGGCTTCCGAGCTTTGCACAGTATCTTTCATCCGCAAGGGGAGCGAACATACTCAAGGGCCTGTTTGATTCTGCGGTATTTGCAGGGATATATACCAATCTGCCGCTTATTTTCTGTACAGGATTTTCCGTTGCGGCTTTCATCGTGTATTTTCTGCGCAGAAAGAGCAAGAACAGCAGATTCTATGCGCTGCTTTCGTTCCTTACGCTTCTGCCGGTAGTGTTTGAGCCGATAAACAAGATGTGGCACACGGGCGACTATATGGCATTCCCTATGCGGTACGGCTATATGACTACGCTTATGATGCTGACCTTTGCGGCGGTGAAGCTGTCGCATACAAAGCCTGATGATTATGCGCAAAAGAATAAAAAGCCTTATCTTATCGGAATAACTGCCGCCGGCGTTATCTATTTCGGTTTTACGATATGGTACTACTGTAACTGCAGATACGAACTGGATTCATATGTTTCGACACTGTGGGGAAGCTCGGAGTCATTCATCCTGCTTTTAATTATCTTCTGCGGATTTACGGCACTGTATGTTCTGACTATGGCTTTCGGCGTTTTCAAGAAGCTTACTTTCAAATCGGTTTGTTCTGTACTGGCTGTAATTGTTGTAGCGGAGAGCGTTTTCAACGCAAACGTGTATATAGGCGCATCGGCATATACTCCCGTCAAGTACAACAATGCGATAGAGCTTGAAGGAAAAATCCCCGAGGACGATGATTTTTACAGGGTGAAGCTGACGCAGTGGCCTAAGAAATATTTTGACGCAAATCTTATAGGCGGACTGGGCTATCCCACCATCGCACATTACACCTCGCTTACATCGGAGGATTATATGTATGCGATGAAACGGCTCGGCTATTCGTCCTACTGGATGGAGGTAACCGGCAACGGAGGCACGGCTCTTACCGATGCCGTTATGAATATTAAATATTATATAGAGAAATTCAGCGCAAGAGAGCCTGTGATTTATCGTGACAAGAACTATTCAATTTATGAGAGCGAATATTATCTTCCGCTCGGAATAGTGACCGACAGCGATCTGTCACAATGTACGGAGCTGCCTAAGGCGGAACGCATAGTTATACAGGAATATCTTGCAAAGAATCTGCTTGATACGGGCAACGAACTGCTGTTTACCGAGTATGAGCATACCGGAGAAAAGAATGTACGGTATGCACATCGTGACGGGATATATTATTTCACACCCAAGAGCAATACACGCATCGCAACGCTCAGCTACAAGCTGGATATAGGTGAAAAGCAGGCGTTGTATTTCGATTGCTTTGATCTTGTTGCAAGAAATATCAACGAGCATATCAACGGTTCGTTTGCAATATATGTAAACGGCATCAAGCAGGATCTGTCGTTTCCGAATAAAGACAGCAACGGACTTTTATATCTCGGTACTTTCGAAAATGAGAAGGTAAGTATAGATGTTGACGTAAACGAAAGCACTTATTGCTCAAGCTATGGTATTTACGGACTGTCGCTCGGCAAGCTGGAAAAAGCTATCAATAAAACAAAAACCGCCGATCTTAAGGTTGACGGTGGAAATATAAGCGGAACGGCAGACAACGCAAAAAGCGGTCAGTGGCTGTTTTTGTCGGTGCCGTATGACGATGGATTTTCTGCAACGATAAACGGAAAGCCTGCTGAGATATACCGTTCTATGTCGGGCTTTATGGCGGTAAAGCTGGAGGAAGGTAAAAATGATATAACCTTCAGTTTCTGCCCTAAAGGGCTTAAACCGGGTATTGTGCTGAGCGTTGCAGGCTTTGCGGCACTGGCGCTGTACATTATATTCCGCAAAAAGATAACGGCAATTGCCGATAAGGCGGAAGGTCTGTGCAGGGTCGGCATTTACGCATTGCTTGTTGCGGTGCTGGCGGCGGTGTATGTATTACCGCTAATCATATCAATAATAGGGAACATTTGTTCTCTGGCGGGCTGATTTTAAGAAAGGAAGTAATGAAAATGGATATTGGCGTATCTACGGCTTGTCTGTACCCTCTTGAAACAGAAAAGGCTCTTTATGAGCTTGCCGAGCGGGGTGTAAAAAATGTTGAGATATTCGTAAATTCGATAGACGAGCTTGAAGGGCAGGTGCTTGTTGAACTAAGAAGAATCATCGGTGAATACGGGATGAACGTAATATCCATGCATCCGTTTTCTTCGCCTATGGAAACGCTGTTTCTTTTCGGCGATTATCCACGCAGAACCGAATATCTGACAGATATTTACAAGAGGTATTTTGAGGTTATGGCGGAGATCGGTGCGGATGTGTTTGTCCTGCACGGAGCTATCCTAAGTTCAAAGGTGCCGGATGAAAGGTATATGGAACGTTATCTGCGCTTATTCCGCCTCGCAAAAGAATTCGGTGTTACGGTGGCACAGGAAAATATCTGCTACTGCAAGAGCAGCAGTGTAAGATTTATCGAGAATATGATCGGACAACTCGGCGATGAGGTCAGATTTGTTGTAGATCTAAAACAGGCGAGAAGGAGCAATGTAGATCCGTTCAGACTTCTGGATATAATAGGCAACAAGGTTGTACATCTTCATGTAAGCGACGGCAACGCAGGCTGTGATTGTCTGCCGATAGGAAAGGGCAGCTTTAACTTCAACCGTCTTTTCAGCGAACTTGAAAAAATAAAGTACGATAAAGCAATGATAGTCGAGCTTTACCGTGAGAACTACAGCAGCTATGACGAACTTGCTGTATGTGCGAATAATATGAAAAAGATATACGATAAGTATAAGATGGGTCTTTGATTACAGAAAATGCTTGAAAAAGCTACGAAAGTGTGTTAAAATACATAAATACAGGAATATGGAAAAGGAAACCGTGAGGATCAGAGCGAAAGCGAGGAAAACAGATGAAATGCCCGGAATGCGGATATGAGGACAGCAAGGTAATAGACAGTCGCCCTGCGGAAAATAAAATTCGCAGAAGACGTGAATGTCTGTCGTGCAAGTGCCGTTTTACGACCTATGAAATGGTGGAAACAATACCGCTTATGGTTGTGAAAAAGGATAATACCATTGAACCTTTTGATCGTGACAAGCTGATAAACAGGCTTGCGAGAGCTACGGTGAAACGTCCGGTACAGATCGAGGACCTTGAAAAAATGGTTGAGGATATTGTACAGGAACTGAAGAACCAGTTCAGACGGGAGGTATCATCGGACGAGATCGGCGAACTGGTACTGCGCAGGCTGAAGGATATAGATAAGGTGGCGTATATCAGATTTGCTTCGGTATATCGTGACTTTAATGATATTGACAGCTTTGTCAGAATAATTTCCGAACTGAACGAGGAAAAATAGGATTTTTATCGGTGCCGTCCTTAAAGGGCGGCATTGTTTTTAGCTTTACGGAAAGAATGCACGAGTTTTCAACATACAGGAATGCGACTGTTGATAACTAAATATTGATAGCAGGAAACTGTATATTGTGGTTGTTTACATTTTGCACAATCGGGGAATATAACGGTTTAAAACCATTTGTGCAAAATTAAAATGAAAAAGCTGTTGACAAAGCTCGAAAAGCGTGATATAATAGACAAGCACTCAAACGAGAGGGCACAAAAACAGAGGGTACTTG